>OQWM01000317.1_pt1 | contig 29214 bp, 18 predicted proteins | sample 1691531 | NCBI WGS metagenome assembly OQWM01 (sample SAMN03418257, study PRJEB22391) | human gut metagenome | biome: human-gut; feature: organic feature; material: feces | host: Homo sapiens | place: Tanzania | collected 2013-01
CAGGCAGCTTAAAACCGCACTCCGTTATGGCATCTATCTGGCCTTTCGTTAAGTGGTAGTTTCCCAAAGGCAACCCTGTCATGCGTTCGAGCTCGTCGATGAGCGAAGATGCCCTCGAGATGTTTACGTATTTGCGTTCGGACACCTCGACGGCCCTGAAGCTGCGCGCAAACCCCATAACCTCCTCGGTGCAGAAGCGATTCCCAAGCACTTTGACCTGCAGGAGGCGCTCAAGCAGCACGGATATGTAGCAGATGAGAAAGTGCCCGGTTACGGACTCGTCTTTCTGCATGAACGCGGGCCTCGCGTTGCGGCGCGCTAACGCCGCATGTTCAACACGCGCGAAGGACAACGCCGTCGCCGGACGGCGCCGATTCCTTGCGCGCGCGTGCCTTTTTGAACGGTGCGGCGCAACATAACCGCAGGTCACGGGGTTGCTCAATTCTTAGCACCAGAAATGAAATCCGTGCTCGAAAGTCAGGTAGTATAGCTGGTTTACTGCGCCGTTGCAAAGGTTTTTTCTTCGTAGCAGTTGCCGCTGATTTCGCATCACTATTTTTTAAGTAAGGCCTCGCTATAATCTGCGTATTCTCTTCTATTCTTTTTCGGGATGTCCTATTCCAAGGGTGATATGCGGAATAGGGGGATGACTTGCTATTATGAATATGCAGCGAAAATCGTTGAAGGATGTTCGTGGTGAACTCCTTCATTTTTTCGCCATCCCCCCTCTCTAAAAAGGACCCAGCTGGGTCCTTTTTTCTACCAATGGTGGTTTTTCATGTAGCGCTGCAGCTCTTCGATAATCTCGTTGCAAGTTTGGAGCTCTGGTCGCTTGTCGTCCTTTGAGATGAAGGCACTTACTTCATACCCGTCTTTAGGATTTAGCACCAGAATTCTTTAGATTTACCGACATATCTGCTTATAGGAAAACCAGCCTGCGAGCTGGCTTTTTTGTGTTTTTTTGTGAAGCTTGACAATTTTTTTCTAACTCATTCATTATATGGTGCTATGGTGCTATAATATGGAAGGGACCGTATCGGCAAGAAAGGGCGCGCGATGGCATACTTCCTGAAGAAGTCAAGAAACAAAAAGGGCCTCTACCTGCAGATCTACGAGAGCCACTGGGATCGCGGGCGCGGACATACGGTGCAGACATCGGTCAAGGCGCTTGGCTACGAACACGAACTGCGCGAATCCGGAATCGCCGACCCCGTCGCCCACTTCAAGGCCGAGGTAGACGGGATGAACGCAAGGCGCAAGGCGGACAAGGCCGAAGCGAAGACGCGCAGGATCTCGGATTCGACGCCGGAGCTCATGCTCGGCCACTTCCCGCTCAGGGCGGTCAATGAGGCGCTGGGCGTTGAGCGAGATCTTTCGTTTCTGCAGATGGCCGGGGGGTTCAGGTTCAGCCTATACGGGCTGCTGTCGGATTTGGCCTACGCACGCGCGGTAGCGCCGTGCTCGAAGCTTAAAACCTATACCGAGGCTTTGCCCCAGCTTTCGGGGGCGGACGCCTCGTACTCCCTCGATCAGCTCTACGATGGGGTCGCGTTTCTCGGGGAGGAGTACCGCAAAGTCGTCGAGATATACAACGCGCGAGTCGCAGAAGTGTTCGGCCGAGACACGTCGACGACCTACTTCGACTGCACCAATTTCTTCTTCGAGGTCGATCTCGAAGGCGGCCTGAGGAGAAAGGGCCCCTCCAAGGAGAACCGACATGGCCCGATTGTCGGAATGGGCCTTCTGCTTGATGCCGAGTGCATCCCGCTGGGGCTGGCGATCTATCCCGGCAACGAGTCCGAAAAACCGGTGATGCGCGAGGTGATCGGCCAGGTCAAGCATAGAAACAACATGACCGGGCGCACCGTGCGCGTGGCCGACAAGGACGCTGCACTCGACAGCATGGGCGTGCAGAACGCCATCGCCGAGGCCGAGGCTTCGTTGGCAGGCGAGGGCCGCGTGCTCGTGCGCAAGAGCGGAACCGAGTCGGTGATCCGCGTCCTGGCCGAAGCCCCCGACCAAGCAGCCGCCAACGCCGCCATGAAGCGCATTGCTGCTGCGCTCGAAGCTTTGTAGTTACGCGGTTTTGCCAAACCGCGTAACGGCTCGACGCTGCAAACGATCCTAAGCGGCAATCTGACGTTCAATTTCAAGGGCGCGACCAGAAGGTCAGCGCCCTTTCATTTCACGTCACCTTGCTCGCTTAGGGTCGTTTTCGCTGACGTTGCCAAAACATCAGCATCAAATCTGGCATTTGGGGACGTTCCTTTTGTGCCGGCAGAAAAGGAACGTTCCTAACTGCCGGCACAAAAGGAACGTCCCTATGTGCCGGGTTTCTGGCTGACAAAGAGTGTCCCAAACGACTAGCCGTTTAAGAACGTCCCCAATGACTAGGTGGAAAGGGGGCGCCGCGGGACCGATCCGCGGCGCCCCCTTTGCGTTGGCGTGTCGTTTGTGTCCTACAGCTCGTAGAGCGTGGTGAACTTGTCCTGGAGGTAGCTGCAGTAGTAGCGGGCATCAAACGACATGCCGCAGGCGCCCTTGATGAGCTCCGGCGCGTCCTTGGCGCGGCCCCACTGCCAAATGTGCTCGCCCAGCCAGGCACGGACGGGCGCCAGGTCACCGCTTGCGCAAGCGCCGGTAAGGTCGATGCCGTCGCGGCACATGGCCGGCACGAACATGGCATCGTAGGCGCTGCCCAGCGCATACGTGGGGAAGTAGCCAAACGAGCCGCCGCTCCAGTGCGTGTCCTGTAGGCAGCCGCGCGTGTCGTCGGGAACCGGAATGCCCAGGTACTCGTCCATAAAACGGTTCCAGAGCGCGGGGATATCCTTAGCCGTGGCCTCGCCGGCAAACAGCATGCGCTCGATCTCGTAGCGCACCATAACGTGCAGCGGGTAGGTGAGCTCGTCGGCCTCGGTGCGGATCAGCGACGGCCGTGCAATGTTCACGGCGTGGTAGAGCATATCCTCATCTACGTTGCCGTAGACTTCGGGCGCGTGACGGCGCAGCACCTCGAGCAGCGGGCCCATAAAGGCGCGGCTGCGGCCCACGGTGTTCTCAAAGAAACGGCTCTGGCTCTCGTGGATGCCCATGGAGGTGCCGCCCTCCAGGCACGTGCGCGCATAAGCCGGGTTCACGCCCAGCTCGTACATGGCGTGGCCGGCCTCGTGGATGATGCTGTAGACGTTGGAGATGCAATCGTCCTCATAGATGTGCGTGGCGATGCGTGCGTCGCCCACCGAGAAGCCCTCACTAAACGGATGCTCGGTAAAGGCGAGCGTGGTGTCGTCCAGGTCCAGGCCCACAAGCTTCATCAGGTCGAAGCTCATGGCACGCTGGGCAGCCTCGGGCACATGGGCGTGCAAAAAGTCGGTAGCGGGCTGCTGGCCGCGCTCACCGATGGCGTGCACGAGCGGCACGACGGTGGCTTTGACCTCGTCGCAAAACGCGTCGAAGCTCTTAGTGGAAAGGCCGCGCTCGTACTGGTCGAGCCAAACGTCGTACGGGTCGCGCTGGGGGTCCATGAGCTCGGCCTGATGCTTAAGCTGCCCGACAATCTTGTCCACATAGGGCTCAAAGCTCGCCCAGTCATTGGCAGCTTTGGCCTTGTGCCACACGGCGTCGGCCTCGCAGGTGAGCCTGGTCCAGGCCTCGGCTTCCTCGGTGGGGATAGCGCTGGCCTCGCGCTGGTCGCGGCCGAGCACGCGGATCTCGTCGAGCAGCTGCGGGTCGTCGATCTTGCCGCCGGCGACGGTCTCGCGTGCCAGCGAACGCACAAGCTCAACGGACTTTTCGCTGGTCAGGAGCTTATGATGCTCGCCGGCGAGCGTGCCCATGGCATCGGCGCGGGCCGCGGCGCCGTTGGCGGGAGCGATGGTCGCGCCATCGAACTCGGCGATCTTGAGCAGGTACTCGCGGGTCCACAGCTTGCTTTCGAGCTTGCGGAACTTCTTGACGGCCTTTTCGGCCTTGATGCCCTTGGCGGCTTTTGCCACGGCGGCCTTGGCCTTCTTATCGAGCTTTTTTCCCATACCATATCCTTGATCTCGCAGGCCGCCCGTCGCACGCGGCGGCGCGGCCAGTTTGCACAGCTACCTGCCTTGTACCCAGCGCGAACAAAACGGAACGCGACAAGCGCTGCGCAGAATGTGTTATCCTATAGCCCAATGCGTTGACGGAGAGGGTTTTGTCCGCCGCGTCGCCGGCAAGAGAGGGAAGGTCATGGGCTGTAAGCCTTCCTGCGGTGACAAGGGCCAAGCGTTCACTCCCGAGCAGCGACCTCAACGGGCGTGCGGCCAACGGCGGCGGAGCCCCAGTAGGGAAGCCGTGAGCCTCGCGACAAGGGGCACAGAGTGGGCACGGCGGGCCAGACATCCGCCGGGTCAAACAAGGTGGTACCGCGGAATTCAACCGTCCTTGGGCAATGCACATGCCCGAGGGCGGTTTTTTGTTACCGAACCGGGCCGCACATCCGCAGCGCCGGGTGGCTCCAGCCGCCGCGGTAAGTGGACGTGCGAGAGACGAAAGGGAAGACATGAGTCTGATTGATGATCTGGTCAAACTCGAGGAAGAGGCCAAGGAGCTCGTCGCAGGCGCCGACGACGCCGCCAAGCTCGAGGCCGCGCGCGTTGAGCTGCTCGGCCGCAAGGGTCGCATCACCGGCCTGATGCGCATGATGGGCAAGCTCGCCCCCGAGGATCGCCCCGTCATGGGCAAGCGCGCCAACGAGATGCGCCAGCTGATCGAGGGCATGCTCGACGAGCGCACGACCGAGATGAAGGCCGCTGCCCTCAAGCACGCGCTTGAGCACGAGGCCGTCGATATCACGCTGCCGGGCATCCGTCCGCAGATCGGTCACCAGCACCTGATCAAGCAGATCATCGAGGAGGCCGAGGACATCTTCTGCGGCATCGGCTACACCGTAGAGTCCGGCCCCATGGTCGACACCTCCTACTACAACTTCACCGCGCTCAACGCACCCATGGATCACCCGAGCCGCTCGGCCCGCGACACCTTCTACGTGGTCGACAACAACCCCGGCAGCGTCGCGCACCCCGAGGCGCACGCTCACGGCGAGTCCGACGTGCTGCTGCGCACCCAGACCTCGGGCGTGCAGATTCACACCATGGAGTCGCAGAAGCCGCCCATCTACATGATCTGCCCGGGCACCGTCTACCGTCCCGACACGGCCGACGCCTGCCACCTGCCGCAGTTCAACCAGATCGAGGGCCTGGTCGTCGACGAGGGCATCACCTTCGGCGATCTGAAAGGCACGCTCGACTACTTTGTTAAGTGCATGTTTGGCGAGGACCGCAAGACGCGTTACCGCCCGCACTTCTTCCCCTTCACCGAGCCGAGCTGCGAGGTGGACGTGAGCTGCCACGTGTGCGGCGGCAAGGGCTGCAACTTCTGCAAGCACAGCGGCTGGATCGAGATCTTGGGCTGCGGCATGGTCGACCCCAACGTCCTTATCAACTGCGGCATCGATCCCGAGAAGTACACCGGCTTCGCCTTTGGCATTGGCGCCGAGCGCGTCGCGGCCCTGCGCTACGACCTGCCCGACCTGCGCACGTTGATGACTGGTGATATGCGTTTCCTTAACCAGTTCTAGAACGCTTTCTTCTTAGTTGCAGTTTCCGGCTCAAAGCCGCATTTATGAAAGGAGACCAGTTAGATGCGCGTTTCTTACGACTGGCTCAAGACCATGATCGATATTCCGGAGGATCCCAAGACCCTTTCGGACGAATATATCCGTACCGGCACCGAGGTCGAGGCGATCGACACCGTGGGCGAGTCTTTCGACCACGTGGTGACCGCCAAGGTGCTCACCAAGACCCCGCACCCCGATAGCGACCACATGTATGTGTGCTCAGTCGACGTGGGCGACAAGAACCTCGACGCCGACGGCAACCCCGCTCCGCTGCAGATCGTCTGCGGCGCGCAGAACTTCGAGGCCGGCGACCACATTGTCACGGCCATGATCGGCGCGGTCCTGCCCGGCGACGTCAAGATCAAGAAGAGCAAGCTCCGCGGTGTCGTGTCCATGGGCATGAACTGCTCCGCGCGCGAGCTCGGCTTGGGCGGCGACCACTCCGGCATCATGATCCTGCCCGAGGACACGCCCTGCGGCATGCCGTTTGCCGAGTACGTGGGCTCGAGCGACACCGTGCTCGACTGCGAGATCACGCCCAACCGTCCCGACTGCCTGTCCATGATCGGCATGGCCCGCGAGACCGGCGCCATCTTCGACCGCGATTTCCACGTTGAGCTGCCCGCCATCAAGGCCGAGACCGGCCGTGCGACCGACGACGAGCTTTCCGTCGAGATTGCCGACGAGGGCCTGTGCGACCGCTACGTTGCCCGCATCGTGCGCAACGTGAAGGTCGGCCCGTCGCCCGACTGGATGGTCAAGCGCCTCAACGCCCTGGGCGTGCGCCCGCACAACAACATCGTCGACATCACCAACTACGTGATGATGCTCACCGGTCAGCCGCTGCACGCCTTTGACCTAGACACCTTTGCCGAGCGCGAGGGCCGTCGCCGCGTGGTGGTCCGCGCTGCCCAGCAGGACGAGAAGTTCACGACCCTCGACGGCGAGGAGCGCGTGCTCGACGCCGGCATGGGCCTGATCACCGACGGCGAGCGCCCCGTGGCGCTGGCCGGTGTTATGGGCGGCATGGATTCCGAGATCGAGGACGACACCGTCGACGTGATGGTCGAGAGCGCCTGCTTCAATGCCGGCCGCACCTCGCATACCAGCCGCGACCTGTCGCTGATCTCCGACGCCTCCATCCGTTTTGAGCGCCAGGTCGACGAGACCGGCTGCGTGGACGTCGCCAACGTCACCTGCGCGCTTATCGAGGAGATCGCCGGCGGCGAGGTCGCTCCCGGCTACATCGACGTGTTCCCCGCGCCCAAGACCATCGACAGCATCAAGCTGCGCCTTGCCCGCGTGCATGCCATCTGCGGTGCCGACATCGAGCCCGACTTTATCGAGCGCTCGCTCATCCGCCTGGGCTGCACCGTCGAGCGCGACGGCGAGGACTTTATGGTGACCCCGCCGAGCTTCCGCCCCGACCTGCCGCGTGAGATCGACCTGATCGAGGAGGTCCTGCGCCTGTGGGGCATGGGCCGCGTGACGGCGACCATCCCGGCTGCCAAGAACCACATCGGTGGCCTGACCCGCGAGCAGAAGCTCACCCGCAAGGTCGGCGAGATCCTGCGCGCCTGCGGCCTCAACGAGACCACGACCTTTGGCTTTGCCGCCCCGGGCGATCTGGAGAAGATCGGCATGTCCACCGAAGGCCGCGGTTGCCCCGTGGTGCTCATGAACCCGCTGGTGGCCGAGCAGACCGAGATGCGCCGCTCGCTGCTGCCGGGCCTGCTGCAGTCCGTGGCCTATAACGAGGCCCACGGCACGCCCAACGTGCATCTGTACGAGGTCGGCAGCCTGTTCCACGGCCGCGAGAACGCCAGCCTGCCCAAGGAGACCAAGTCCGTGGCGGGCGTGCTTTCGGGCCAGTGGAGTGAGCAGTCCTGGAACATGAAGTACCGCAAGCTGCGCTTCTTCTTTGGCAAGGGCATCGTCGAGGAGCTGCTTGCCCAGCTGCGCATCGAGAAGGTCCGCTTCCGTCCCGTCGAGGGCGAGGGCTATGCCTTCCTGCAGCCGGGTCGTGCGGCCGAAGTTCTGTCCGGCGGTACCGTGCTGGGCTGGGTCGGCGAGATCCATCCCGAGGCACGCGAGGCTATGGGCATCGATGAGGTCGTCGTTGCCTTTGAGCTCGATCTGGACAAGCTGATCAAGGGTGCCCGCAACCAGGAGAACTACCGCGAGTTCTCGCAGTACCCGGCCGTTGAGCACGACCTTGCTATCGTGGTCGACAACTCCGTGACCTGCGAGGACCTTGAGCGTCGTATTACGAGCGCCGGTGGCAAGCTGCTCGAGGGCGTGCGTCTGTTCGACGTCTACCGCGATCCGGTTCGCATCGGTGCGGGTAAGAAGTCTATGGCCTTTGCGCTTACGTATCGCTCCGACGACCACACGCTCACCAGCGAAGAGGTCGAGAAGGCGCACCAGAAGATCGTCACCAAGGTGTGCAAGGGCGTAAATGGCGAGGTTCGCGGCTAGGGCTTGCGACTGAGGCGTGGGCCGTCGGGCGGCGGCATGACTGAGCTACCGCCCACCAGCGCCTCGCATCTGTGACATATGTATTGCATTACGGCGTGCTGCTTTGTGGGCGGCACGCCGTTTTGCTATGATAGCCGGCGGCGTGTTACGAATCGGCCGATGCGTAACACTGACAACATGGTTCAAACGGCGCTGTAAGCCTGTGCGCCGACAACCGGGAGGCGCTATGCACATTCCAGATAATTACCTGTCCCCGCAGACCGATGCCGTCATGGCGGTGGCGATGGTGCCCGTGTGGGTTCACTGCATCAAGAAGGTGCGCGCTACGCTCGATCGCGAGCACATGGCCTTTTTGGGTATTTGCGCCGCGTTCTCCTTTTTGCTCATGATGTTTAACGTGCCGCTGCCCGGCGGCACCACGGGTCACGCTGTCGGCGGCGCGCTGATCGCGTTGCTGCTGGGCCCCGAGGCTGCGGCCATTGCCGTTTCGGTCGCGCTGGCGCTGCAGGCGCTACTGTTTGGCGACGGCGGCATCCTGTCTTTTGGCGCCAACTGCTTTAACATGGCCTTTGTGCTGCCGTTTGCCGCCGCCATCGTGTTTCGTGCGCTCAACATTCGTCTGCACGACAAGAGCTGGGGCACTTCGGTCTCGGCTATCGTGAGTGGCTGGGTTGGCCTGTGCCTGGCAGCCCTGTGCGCGGCGATCGAGTTCGGTATTCAGCCCATGCTCTTCACCAATGCCTCGGGCGCGCCGCTGTACTGCCCCTTCCCGCTGTCTATCGCTGTCCCGGCCATGATGATTCCGCACATGCTGGTCGCCGGCGTGGTCGAGGGTGTGGCGACGGCCGCCATTTACGGCTTTATCAAGAAGACGGCGCCGGGTATTATCGTTGGTCCCGAGGCCGCTGACGGCCAGCTTGCCGCCGAGGGCGCTACTGCCAAGAAGACCTCGCTGATCCCCACGCTCATCCTGGTCGCCGTACTTGTCGTGGCCACGCCGCTGGGTCTGCTTGCCACGGGTGACGCCTGGGGCGAGTGGGACGCCGAGGGCGCCGCAACCGCCGTTCAGGAGGCTGGCGACGACAACTTACAGGCTTCGGTCGGCCTCGATACCCCGACCTTCGCTGACGTCCTGCCCACGGGCGATTATCTACAGGCTTATTCCGAGGAGCAGGGTCTTGGCTTTGCCGGCCAGGCTGCCATGTATATCCTTTCGGGCGTGATTGGCGTGGCGGTGCTCACCATCGCGTTCCGCCTGATCTCGCTGACGGTTAAGGAAAGCGGTGCTCATGGCAATGGCCGAGCTGCCTAGCTGGCTTGCGGCCGAGGAGCGATACGAGCCCACGGGGGCTCGGCATCGCGTAATGCAAAAGAACGTCCTGCACCTGGCGAGCCTGCTTGAACGGGTTCGCCTGGGCGGCGGCGCACACAAGGGCGGGTCGGTTATCGACCGCGCCCTTTCTTGCGTTTCGGCTCCGGTGCGCCTGGTGGGGATGTTTGCCTGCGTTCTGTGCGTGTGCCTGACACAAAGCCCGCTGTATCTCATGTTGATGTCTGCTGTCGCGCTGGTGCTTGTTGCCGTACGCCCCGTGCGCGGGCTGCGGGCGACCTTTGTGCCGGCGCTTGGCGCTGCGGGGCTTGCGGTGGTTCTGGCGCTGCCGGCCCTGCTGTTGGGCGCATCGGCTGCGGGCGCCATGCTCAAGATCGCGCTCAAGACCTTTATTAACGTGTCGCTGGTGCTGGGCGTTTCGTGGACGCTTACCTGGAGCCGCATGTCGGCAGCGCTCAAGATGTTGCACCTGCCCGACGAGGTTATCTTTACGTTTGATATGGCGCTCAAGCACATCGAGGTGCTGGGTCGCACGGCGCGCGACCTGACCGAATCGGTCATGCTGCGCAGCATCGGTCGCGCGCCTGAGGGGTTTTCGCGCACCGACTCGGTCGCGGGTATCATGGGCATGACCTTTATCAAGGCGATGGAATGCAGCCGCGCGATGGACGAGGCCATGCTATGCCGCGGCTTTGCCGGCGTGTATCCAGCGCACACGCGCGCTGGGTTTGGCTGGCGCGACGCGGTTTATACGGCCGTTGTGGCGCTGCTGGCGGCGCTGTGTGCCGTGCTGTAGTGCGGGTTTTGGCTTCGATGCGAATAGGGAAGGGCGACGTTTTGGCTGACGATACGAATAGCGTGACGGGTGCGAGCGGTGCAGCTGGCACCAAGGTAGCCCCACTCATCGAGTTGCGCGACGTAGTGTTCTCCTATGTGGGGCATACGGTTGTCGATGGCGTATCGCTGCAGGTCGATCGCGGTGAGCTTGTTGCGCTGCTCGGTCCCAATGGCTGCGGCAAGACGACGATCATGCGCCTTATCAACGGTCTTGAGCTTGCGGACGCGGGTACGTACCTGTTTGATGGGCACGTGATCGATGCGGCGTTTCTGAAGGATTCCGTGGCCGCTCAGCGCTTCCACCAGCGCGTGGGTTTTGTGTTCCAGAATGCCGACGCGCAGCTGTTCTGCGCCACGGTGGGCGAGGAAGTCGCCTTTGGTCCCGCTCAAATGGGTCTGCCGGCAGACGAGCTCGACCGCCGCGTACGCGATGCCATGGAGCTGTTCCAGGTTGCCGATCTGGTCGACGCCTCTCCCTACCAGCTCTCGGGCGGGCAAAAGAAGCGCGTGGCGCTGGCCGCAGTGGTGTCGATGAACCCGGATATCTTGGTCCTCGACGAGCCCACCAACGGGCTCGACGAAGATTCATGCGACATCGTGGTTAACTTTTTACTGGCATACGTTGCGGCGGGCAAGACGGTCTTGATGAGCACGCACCACCAGGATTTGGTGCGACGCCTGGGTGCCCGTGCGATCTATATCGATCGATATCACCACGTGGTCGAAGCACCTGCGCCGTCGTATGGAACCGAAAGCGGTGTCGCCGAATAGTTGCTGCGTGGAGCATGCGTAGCCGCCCGCGCGGCTTTGCCGTGATGGTATAGTTATCCAGGTTTTTATGGGGGTGGCTATGCCAAGCTGGAACATTCATATCGCTCAAACGGAGCGTTTGCTGGAGCGCACCGGTGCGCTTGCCGATAGCGTCCGCGATCGTAACGCCTTTTTGTTTGGCTGCGTGGTTCCAGATATCTTTGTGGGCTATATGGTTCCCGGCATCGCCGATCCCATTCCGTACCGCATTACACACTTTGCCAAGCCCGAGCCTATTCCTAAGCCGCGCGAGCATGAGTTTTGGGATACCTACGTGGCGCCGTTGCTTAAAAGTTCGCCAGCCGGTGCACCGGCTGCGGCGACCTCGATTGTCGAGGAGCGCGAGCGGCTGAATCGCGTGCACTATCCTCAGCGCTATAAGGATGCCGAGCCGGTTGCCGGGCCGGATGCCGGCGAGTTTTCGCTGGCATCCGAGGACGTGGCACAGTCGTTGCTCGATTTAACACTGGGCGTCTGGTCGCATCTGGTGGCCGATACCGTGTGGAACACGCGCGTGAACCAGTATCTGGAAGCGCACGGCGGCAAGCCGAGCGAGGAGTTCCGTATCAAAAAGCAGGGTGACTTTGACTGGTTTGGCAAGACGCTCGGCATCGTCTCGATCCCGCGTGCGACCGATCGCCTGTATACCGCGGCGACGCGTTTTGGGCAGTATCCCATCCATAAGGAATATGTACTCAAGACTATCGGCGTCATGCATGAGATCGTGCGCGAAAACCCCGGCGAGCCCGATCATCCGCCGTACCGTCTGCTGACCGAGGAGTTCTTTGATGAAACGTTTGCCGAGGTCATCGAGCTGACCGAGGCTGGCTTTGCCGAGCGCGTTGATGCCCCCGGCGTCCCCGCGGCGCCCCTGATCGCCAGCTGCTAACTGGCCGGCTTGACGGCGAATAATTCATCCCAATCGACTAACAGCTCCCGCCGAAGGGCATCTTCGGCGGTGCGTTCCTGTTTGGTCTTTGGGGTGTAGGGGAGCCCGGCCTTTTTATGGATGAGCTCGGCGACGCTGTCAAAACTCTTCTTGTCCTTGATCTGTTCGTAGGTAATTTGGATGACGTCGTAGCCCATGCTTGTGAGAGCGGTGGTACGCTCGGCATCGGAGAGACTTGCGGCCTCGCTGTCATGAGCGGAACGGCCTTGGCATTCCAGGATAACGCCCATGCTGTCGGTATTGCTCTCGATGAGGATGTCGGCGTAGCAGCAGGTTTTGTCATACAGCGAGCGCGCAGCTTCACTGAGTGGGATGCGCACGTTGTTCGCGATATGGACGCCTAGGCCGCCCTCGTCACGGGGGAGCGAGACGAGCATGGAGGTCTGAACTTCGAAGGGCGAGGCAGTCTGCCCCGTTATGCGTTCGGTTGCCCGGCGGAGCTGTTTGACGCCACGCAGGCCTGCGGCCTGCTTGGCGAACGCGGCGATATCCGCCGCGTTCAGGAGCGGTGTGCGCTTCCACAGGTTGGTGTCTTTGCCGTTGACGTCGTTAACTCGTTCCCAACCGCAGTTGGGTGGAATGAGCTTAAGCAAGATGGCTTCATCGAGTTGTTGCTGCGTTCGCACGCAGGGCTTAAACACTGCAAAGGAGCCGCACATCTCGTAACAGGCCATGAGTAATTGGCTACGTGAGACCTGCGTAGCAAGGTTGAGCAGCGTAAACTCCGGCGACGTGACATCAAACCCATGTTCAGTTTGCCTAAATGACCCCGGAGGCGGCTCTTGGGTTAGCAAGCGGCTGTGAAATAGCTTTCCGTTCGCACGGTGACCCCTTTCGCTTACGAATCTCCAGACCGGTTTGCTGAGCAGGTCTTTAAACACTGGCTGTTGGGAGTAATGCACCAAGCGATGGTCATGGTCGGGCGGCAGGATTGCCGGATAGAGTCCCAGTATCTGAGGTGGGATGCGATAGTACTGGAAAGCCGTGGGTCCGCAGGCAAGAAATGACATAGCAATCCGATCGTTTGAGCGTTGTTTAGGTTAGAAAAGCTATCGGTTTCGGAAGTGCGGTGAAAAAGAGAAACAGGCCAAGCATAAGCGGTATTTGAGCCAACTTTATCAGGGGTTTTGTTGAAATAAAAGGGCTTGTGCTCGGGGGTTAGCGATTTTTCCCCGCACTTCTGAAAACACAGTCGATTTGACCCTTGCTAAAACGATTTAGCAGCTCTGCGTGGGGTGTTGGTTTGCCACCGGGCGAACACTATTGGCGCTGGGAGCCCTAGTTTTGGGCTTCGAAGGGCGGATTTCGCGCGTTTGGTAAAGAAATGAGTGGTTATTTTGCTGTGTCCCGGCCTTGACGCACAGAAAAAGGGCCCGGAAGGCGAAACCTTCCGGGCCCTTTGCAATGCAAGTCTGCTTGCAAGTGCGATTTAGCGCACCTGAGCGACGTAAGCGACGTTGGTCGAGGAGACCTTGTCCTCGAGCTGGACGCTCATGCGGGGATCGCCGGCGGTGGCGACGGTCAAATCGCCGGTCTCGACGTAGCCGAGCTCCTTAGCGGTCTCGATCGCCTTGACGATCGTACCGTTGACGGTGCCCTGGGTGATCTCGGCCTGGTGCGGGATAACGCCCCAGTACATGATCATCTGCTGGACGGCCCAGTCGTGACGGGAGAACGCGCAGATCGGCATGTTGGGACGGAAGTGCGAGATCAGGCGAGCGGTACGACCGGTGGTCGTCGGCACGGTGATGCACTTGGCGCCAACGGTCGTGGCCATGTTCACAGCGGACATACCCACAACGTTGTTGACGACGCGGGTGCCGTGAGCGTCAGCCGGAACCTCGAGCGGAGCGTGGGCCGGGAGGTACTTCTCGGTCTCCATGGCGATGCTGGCCTGCATCTTGACGGCCTCGACCGGGTACTTACCGGCAGCGGACTCGCCGGACAGCATGACGGCGTCGGTGCCGTCGTAAATGGCGTTAGCAACGTCGGCAACCTCGGCGCGCGTCGGGCGCGGGTTCTGCTGCATGGAGTCGAGCATCTGCGTAGCGGTGATGACGGGCTTGTAGGCCGCGTTGCACTTGGCGATGATCTCCTTCTGGATGTGCGGAACGAGCTCGGGCTTGATCTCGATGCCCAGGTCGCCACGGGCGACCATGATGCCGTCGGAAGCCTCGAGGATCTCGTCGAAGTTCTCGACGCCCAGGGCGCACTCGATCTTCGGGAAGATCGTCACGTGCTCGCCACCGTTCTCGCGGCAAAGCTCACGGATGCCGCGGACGGACTCGCCGTCACGGATGAAGGAAGCGGCGATGTAGTCGATGTTCTCGGTCAGGCCAAAGAGGATGTCCTGACGATCGCGCTCGGTGATGGCGGGCAGCGAGATGTTGACGTTAGGCATGTTGACGCCCTTGCGCTCGCCGATCAGGCCGTCGTTCTTGACGACGCAGATCATGTCCTGGCCGTCGACGGACTCGACCTCGAGGGCAACCAGGCCGTCGTCGATCAGGATGAGGGAGCCCTTCTCGACCTCGGAGGGCAGAGCCAGGTAGTCGAGGGAGATGTGCTCAGAGGTGCCGTGGAAATCCTCGGACGTGGGCTGAGCGGTGACGACGATCTTGTCGCCAGTCTTGACGGCAACCTTCTTGCCGTCGACCAGAAGGCCGGTGCGGACCTCGGGACCCTTGGTGTCGAGCAGGATGCCGACGGGCATACCGAGCTCCTTGGAAATACGACGGACGCGCTCGATGCGACCGTGGTGCTCGTCGTAGGAGCCGTGCGAGAAGTTAAAACGGGCGACGTTCATGCCCGCCTTGATCATCTCGCGGATGGTCTCGTCGCTATCGCAGGCGGGACCCATGGTGCATACAATCTTGGTGCGCTTGTACATTCAGACCTCCATCTGACATCGTCTTGCGCTGATAGATAAACCATAAGAAATAAAACCGAGAAGATTATAACGAATTGCCGACCGAATACCCCTAAAAATCGACCGTACGCCGATTAAGAAGTTCATTTTTTACTCCAAAAAGGCTAAAGGAAAAACTTTTACCAAGCGGTCTTACCGCTGCTATCTGGGAGATATTTCAGTTAGGCGATGAGCCGTAGAAAAAACGTTTTACCAACATTGAGCATCACACCGTCTGCACCGTTGTACCCGGACCGTGTTTCCAGATGGAATGTTTTGGCTAGACGCGCCGCTTTGGGGTACCATAGCTCCACTATCAACTGCCGCTCAGCACGGCAGCCTTGATGAGCCCTTGCCCTTCTCCTGGGAATTATGATCGGGCATCAATCTGCTGAGTGGCCCGAATCCCAGGAGGGGACTCTATATGCAAAAGGAATACCTGTCCGCCGCGGCGGAGGTGCTCAGCGACCAGGGTGTCGATGAGAACCTCGGCCTGAGCAACGACGAGGCGTCGTCGCGTCTCGCCAAGACAGGCCCTAACAAGCTCGAGGAAGCCGAGAAGACGCCGCTATGGAAGCGCTTCTTTGAGCAGATGGCCGACCCCATGGTCATCATGCTGATCGTGGCTGCCGTCATCAGCGCGCTTACGGGCATGGTCAAGGGCGAGCCCGACTTTGCCGATGTCGCCATCATCATGTTCGTCGTTATCGTCAACTCGGTGCTGGGCGTGGTTCAGGAGGCCAAGAGCGAGGAGGCCCTCGAGGCCCTGCAGGAGATGAGCGCGGCGCAGTCCAAGGTTTTGCGCGACGGCAAGCTCGTGCACCTGCCGAGTGCCGAGCTCGTGCCCGGCGACGTGATCATGCTCGAGGCGGGCGACTCCGTCCCGGCAGACTGCCGCGTGCTCGAGAGCGCCACGATGAAGATCGAGGAAGCCGCCCTGACCGGCGAGTCCGTGCCCGCAGAGAAGCACGCCAACGTGATTGAGCTCGCCGCGGGCACCGACGACGTGCCGCTCGGCGACCGCAAGAACATGTGCTACATGGGCTCCACCGTGGTATACGGCCGCGGCCGCGCCGTCGTGGTCGGCACCGGCATGAACACCGAGATGGGCAAGATCGCCGGCGCCCTGGCCGAGGCCAAGGAAGAGCTTACGCCGTTGCAGGTCAAGCTCGCCGAGCTCAGCCGCATCCTTACCGTCATGGTGATTGTCATCTGCGTCGTCATCTTTGGCGTTGACATCCTGCGTCACGGCGTGGGCAATGTCCTCACCGACCCGACCGCCCTGCTCGACACCTTTATGGTCGCCGTCTCGCTCGCCGTCGCCGCCATCCCCGAGGGCCTGGTCGCCGTCGTGACCATCGTGCTTTCGCTCGGCGTGACCAAGATGGCGGTCAGCCGGTGGGAGAGCGGTGCGGCCATGCCGACAGCGGCGGGTGAACTGAAGGTGACCGGCGCGTATGTCGGCCATGACGCGGAAAGCGCCCAATGGGTCGCTTCTTACAGCCCCGGCAGCTCCATCACCGCCATTGACCCCGGCGTCTTCTATGTGGGGGATCAGGTTTACATCAAGCTCGTAGCCAATTCCGACCATGTGAAGTGGGCTGTGACAATCGGCACACTCGGCAGCGACGCCACACTCGATGACACCGGCCTAACGCTGGATGAAAACACCGGCGTGATCAGCGGAACGATCGCAGCGACCAGAAATGGTTATCTGACCCTTCGTGCGGAGGATACGCAGACCGGTGCTTCTCTCAGCTTTTGGCTCTTCACGGATTACTATAATGATAGTCAAAAGCCGGTCATCACCACGGACTCTCTGCCAAACGGAACTGCGGAGCAGCAATACTCCCAACGGTTGGAATTTACCGGCTATCAAAGCGGTTGGGTGGAATGGACCGTTGTGTCCGGCAAACTGCCGGATGGCCTGACGGTGGGGTATTACTCAGGCGGTGGTGGCTCCCTTATTAAAGGAACCCCCACCACACCAGGAAACTACACCTTTACCCTGAAGCTCAGGACTGCGGCAGGTACGACACAGAAAGAATTTACACTTGTGATCAACGATGCGCTGATCGCGCCGGTTTTCAAAGAGCCCAACTCGACCATTGTTTTGCCCTATGCGGTGATCGGTGAGACTTACAGCTATGATATGCATGAGTTCCTTGCAAACGGGTCCACCTGCTCTCGTCCGCTGAAATGGTATAGAGAAACGTACCTTCCGGACGGCCTGTCATTTAATGAGAGCACGGGTGTCCTATCCGTAGCACCGACCGATTCCACTCCGACAGCAATCCACTATTTTACGGTATATGTCCAAAATGATGCCGGCACTGCTTCACATAGTTTTAAGATACAAGTCTATCGGCGGCCGGACATCACCTTCACCGAGATCGAGTTGAATCTCACCGCCGGTGCCTATTTTCAGTGGAAGCCTACATACACGGGAAGCGGTAACTGGAGCGCGACCGAGCTGCCGGCAGGATTGAAGTTCTCAGAGGGGAACGGCTCGATCTACGGTACACCCACCGTTCCCGGCACCTATAATGTTACCTTAAAGCTGACGGCGAACAGCGAATTGTTCGCGAAAAAGAATTTGACGCTGGTGGTGGCGGAGAACAACGGCATCAACATCTCGCAGACCTCCGAGCATACCTTCTACGGACAGCAGTCGGGCTATGCGGCATCTGCCTTGATTGCAAAGGAGGTCACGGTCACAAATACCGGCTATTCCGATCTGCCGCTCACTTATGAGTTGACCGGAATAGATGCGGACAGCTTCGTGCTTTCCAAATCCTCCGAAACACTGGCGCCGGGAGCAAGCACCACCTTCACCGTTAAGCCCAAGGTTGGACTACCGGAGGGAACCCATAAGGCGACCGTGCGGGTTAGCAGCGGCAGCCTTGCTTCCGCGTTCGACGTGAGCTTTACGGTGTCCCAAAATGTGGTGAGCCCGACGGTGATAACCAAGGACCAATTCCCCTATGCGGTGGTGGGCAAACCGTGGTCGTATCAGCTTCAGGCCAGCGGCACCGGACCGATCATCTGGGCGCAGGAATATGTGGACACCAACCCATGGCCGGCATGGCTGAGTCTGGACCCGACCACCGGCGTTATCTCCGGCACACCGACAGAAAGCAAATTGAGCGTCAATCTTTATGTCAAAGCGAGCAACAGCGAGGACTCGGACACTAAAATGTTCTACTTCCAGGTATATGACAAGCCTACCATTACCCTTAAGGTAAAAAACTCCTCGGGAGTTTGGGTTCCTCATTCGTCCAACATCCTGCCGGATGCGTACACCAACTCATGGGGGGATTATGTGAGATTCGACACCGGCGATGGAAGAGGCTACACCGTTACGAGCATCGAGGGAGTTATGCCCTCCGGGATGGACTTCCAGGATGATAACACTGGGGGACAATTTCTAATTGAGAAACTCTCTGAAGGGACCTACAGCTTTACACTGGTCAGCCGCAAGTACACCGACAGCAAAAAGACGCAGTTCATCGGCGAGGATCGCAAGACCGTGACGATGACAGTCTACAGCGAGCCGCAGTATAACGGAACTCCGGGCTTCAGCACCGGCAAAATGATGGTAGGGACGGCAATCACCCCCATAGATTTTTCCGCGCTGTTCAGCGGCGGAAAAGCGCCCCTCACCTACACAGTAAGAAGCCCCTTGCCGCAAGGTCTGACACTGGACACTAACACCGGCATTTTGTCCGGCACACCGCTGACAGCGGGTGGAAGCAGTAGCGTTAGAATCTACTGCAAGGATGTGAACGGCAAATCCACGGACTCGCCTTTTTCCTATGGCTATCGCTATTTGCCGCAGGTCGCACTCGGCACACCGGACGGTGCTTCCTTCCTCGATAGTAAAGGGCTGGATCTGAAGCTGGACTATCCCACGCTGGACGGTAATGTGAAGCTCTACTACACCACCGACGGCACAGATCCGGAAGACAGCAGCACGAAAAAAGAAGCTGCTCTCGGCGCAACCGTAAAGATCGGCGCCAACATCGGTGTCGGTAATAGCGTGACGGTGCGGGTGCTGGCCTACCAGTCCACGGCGGAGAACGGCTATCAGTGGAGTGACGAAACCAAGGCGACCTATGTCAGCGTGAAGAGGCCCCTCGCTCCTACGGCAAACTGGGAGGATGGCACGACCTTCACCACGCCGCTCGGCGTAATGCTCTCCTGCGACACTGTCGGAGCGACGATAGTTTACAAGCTCAATGACAGCCCGACCTTTAAAACATACACCGGCAAGCCCATCGTTTTGACCAAAACGACCACCTTGGAAGTTCGCTCTTCCCTCAATAATATTTTGAGCGAGTCCGTGACATACACCTACACCAAGGTGGCCGGCGTGAGCGTGAGCGGGACGGCGGTGAGCTGGAACGACAAGGGCAATGCGGAATACTATCTCTATCCGACCACCATGTCTGACGCGGATATCCGCGCACAGTGGAAGAAAGGCGGCGCAGTTACCGGCTATACCTACACCGGCACGGGCGGGACGATCAGCGATGTCACCGTGGACGGCAAGGCTATGAAGTCGCAGTCCTTCAGCTTCAGCACCGTCCCCGCAGGCGACTACAAGCTGGTCATCTTCAAGGCCGAAAAGTACGTGCCGAAGATCGTTCCCATCACCGTTGATTCGACCGACCACGACTGCGGCCAGCTCAAGCTGTGGCTGTACGGGGATGTGAACTACGATGGAGCAGTGAAAACAATAGACATTACGATGGCAAGACAGTATTTCAAGGGGAATCTCACCTTGACAGATGAACAAATTGCCGTAATGGATATGAATGGTGATGGTGCAATTAAAGTAATTGATATCACAATACTCAGACAATATTTCAAAGGTAACATTTCAACAATCCCTGTTGCTTAAAAGGAGGATGTAAATGAAAAAAAGAATAATTTCGTTAGTCTTATCCATTGCAATCATAAGCGGATGCGCAGGAGATTCAGCGCAAAGCAGCGGGTCTTTCCTCTACCATAGACAGTCTGCCATAAGGAAATAGATAACGGCGGAATCATACTCACTCAAAACAAACTGTACGACAAAAAACAATGAGCCAGACCGTATCCCATGCGGTAGGAGAACCATCATGAAAAAAATCACTCGATTTCTGTTTTGTACCTTCGTCGCCATTATGCTGATGGGGACGGCGATCAGTGCCACCGCTTGCCATCAGAAAGAGGAATATCCCAGCGTACCCGAAGTGACCGAGCCACAGCCCACCGGCGAGATCATCCCCACCGTGGACCGGCAAAAGGAGCTGAAGGACGCAAGAAAGAAATACGCCGACGCCGTGGCGTGGCTGTATATGCCCGGTGCCGAGGTGGACGACCCCGTGGTGCAGGCGAAGGACAACGCTTACTACCTGCAAAAGGACGAGAACGGGAACTACAGCGAATGGGGCTGCTACTACGCCCACTGTGACAACCGTTTGAGCAGCCGGAGCAAGCTGGACAGGAATACCGTCATCTTCGGACACTCTGCCAGCAACTGTGACCCGGACGGGCCAAAGCTCACGAAGCTCCATCGGTATATGGATGCAGACTATGTGAAGGAGAACCCGTATATCTACCTCTCAGTGAAGGGAGAGGACATGGTCTTCCAGATCACGGCCTGCTTCATCACGGATATTGACTTTGATTACATCGCTCCCAATCCCACAGGCGAGGAGCTGACAAACTTCTTTGAGCAGGTGGCAAAGAAGAACTGGCTGGAATTTGACGGTGTAACCTTCGGCGAGGAGGACACCGTGCTGACCCTTTCCACCTGCTGCCGGAAGTACGATGAGTACAATACCGGCAATCAGCGGCTCGTCCTCATGGCGAAGTTGCTGCCGGAGGGTGCTATAGCGCAGGACTTCACCGTGCGCCTTGCTCCAGAACCGGAGATGCCTTAAAAAGACCAAAACGGAATACGATACCCCCCTGAAAAAGATCCGGCAGGCGTTCGACTGCAGGCGGTGCGGCGGTCATAAGGGCTGACACACCCCCCTGTCCAAGCTAACGGAACAACCATCATGTCGAAAGCGGGAGAGATTGCTGTATCGCAATCTCTCCTTTTTTCTGCCGTGATCTCCCGGCTTATCCGCAGGCACCTCACTTGCACGGCAATGAAAAAACATTGGTTCAATGCCAGGACAGGCGGTTTTTATGGGGTATCCTCACATCCGCGGTACTGTCGTCGCTGCCGAATGGCAGCCCTCCTTCATTCACCTATGGCCGGGCATCGGATGCCCTGACTTTTTGCGTCCTTTTGAGGATACCCCGCCTCCGTCCGCCATCGTTACCCTCGAATATCCTTATGCCCACAGCGGTGTCGCTGTGGGCTTTTTTTGCGCCCTGTGCGCGACCCCGCTGCCGTGGCCCTCCTATGTTCTGAAATTTACATCCAACAGATTTCAGAATATGGAGGAACCAAAAATGTATGACAGACGGAGCATCTACGCACTGAACAAGAAAAATCCAGACGCCATTGTACTTCCAGACGCCGATGGAAATCTGATCTGCCTGACCTGCGCTGATTTCACCGATGAAGCAGAGTTTCGCCGTTGGAAGAGGTGGTCGGACCAAGACTTTCACGCAGAGGACAAAAGCGATGTGGAGGGAAGCGACCACACCACATCTATGGACATGGTTCCGGAAGCCGCCCTTGCTGTTCCCAATGAGGAGGCTTTGGCAGAGGAAAGGCAGGTCAGAGAAGATCAGATTCGTTGTGCGGAGGCGGCGGTTTCTGGGATCAGAAGCATACTGACTGGGGCACAGTTTTACAGACTCCGGCAGTATTGCATCGAAGGGAAAACAGAGAGCGAAATCACCGAAGCAGAAGGCGTCACACAGCAGGCTGTGTCTAAATCGCTGGTCTCCGCTTTGAAAAAACGAGAAAATTTTTGAAAAGGGGTCCAAAAATGGTTGTGAAAAAGCCTGAAAAAAGATGATTAGTGAAGGGACAAGTATCCCCCATCTTCTGAACCTTGAAAAACACCGCCCAGGCGGTCATATCCGGTGACTGGAATACCTTTGCTGACGGCGCGAGCGTCAGACCGGGTGCGCGAGGACCACCTGTGCGGAGCATTCTCCGCATATTAGGACGGCCAATGGAAGGTGCAGAGCGATACCCACCCAGGTCAAATGCAGCTTTGGCAGGCTGCTTCGCCATGACCCCGTCAGCTTACAATGATACTCCTGTACGCAGCTTCGAGAGAACCTCGGAGGGGTGAAACTCCCGTGACGCGCGCCAGCGCGGTTCCAGCCGCCGCCCTTGCCTGGGGAAGTAGTGTCGAATACAGGCAGCAACGCAAGAGCAAGAAGGCCGCTCCGCAGGGAGCAGTTCCGCCCCGATACGGAGCGGCCTTTTCTGCTTTGCGGCAGAAGTATGGGGATCGTCCACCTCCTCTTTTTTTCCCGCCATCCATTCTCTTCTCTCTTTCAATCCTCTGAACGGCCTGCATTCACCCCTCCTTATCCCCCGGACGATCCTCATATTTGTGCCGCAAGGTACGACTCAAAAAATAGGAGGGCATTGCCATGAAAAAGAGTTCTATGTTTGAAAACTATCCCGATGTTGTTGAGGTGGATGACCTCCGCAAAATGTTGGGTGGAATCAGTCGACGACTGGCGTATCGCCTCTTGGCTGAACAGGAGATCAGATGCGTCAAGGTAGGCAGAGCCTACAAGATCCCGAAGGTATGCGTAATCGAGTACCTGATGGGTGAGGATATGTGCCGCATCAATTTATCATGAGCCGAATTGACAGATCGTTCAGAAAACAAGAGGTCGTTTGCCGAAAAGCGTAGAAAAGTCGAGTCGTATTTCTCCGCTTAAAGTATAGCTATTTGCAGGAGCGTGTGGTATGTTTGGGGTGTCAATGGCGGGCAATACGATCACCTGTTATAAAGAATAGGAGGACATTATGATAACAGGCTGCCTGCAGCAAAAAAACGGTTTTTACTATGCGGTTCTGTACCTGAAAATTGATGGACGCCGCAGATGCAAATGGATACCCATGAAGCTGTCCGTTCAGGACACCAGCCAGCGTAAGGCACAAAAAGCCTTCGATGAGATTCGGCTACAATACGAGCGCGAGGAGGAAGAGCGCCTTGAGAGGGAGGCCAAAGCAAAAGAGCTTGCCAAAAACACGCACCCCGATGCTTTGCTTCCATTCACCGAGTACATGGAAAAGTGGCTGCAATCCACCCGCACCTCTCTGGCCACCGCAACCTATCAGAGCTACTCCAACATGATCCGCGCCAGAATCCTGCCGTACTTCACGCCGCTGGAACTCCAACTGCGTGAAGTGACGCCACAGCACATTGAGGACTTCTACCAGAGTATTCTGGCAGACGGCTGTACGACAAACACGGTCATTCATTATCACGCAATCATCCGAAAGGCACTTCAGACAGCGGTTAAGAAGGATATCCTGCTCAAGAATCCTGCCGACAAGGTAGACCGTCCCAAGAAGAATGTGTTCCACGGTAGCTTCTACAGCGAGGAAGAGATGCTTACCCTGTTCGATGCAGTGTCTGGTGACCCGCTGGAATTGTGCGTAAAAATTGCTGCCTACTATGGCTTGCGGCGAAGCGAAGTTCTCGGACTGCGGTGGAGTGCCATCGACATGGAACACAAGACGATCTCCATCAGTCACAAGGTCATCGAAGCAGAGGTGGATGGAAAGTTCGTCCCGATGGGAGAGGATGTCCTGAAAACCAAATCCAGCTTCCGAACACTACCTCTGATTCCAGCAGTAGGAATCATCCTGCTGGAGGAGAAAGAGAAGCAGGAGATGTACCGGAGACTCTTCAAAAAAAGTTACTGCCGGGACTACCTCGACTACATCTGCGTTGACCAGTGCGGAAAACTTCTACGCCCGAACTATGTAACGGAGCATTTCTCGTGGCTCATCGAGAAGTACGGGCTTCGCAAGGTTCGCTTCCATGATCTTCGTCACACCTGCGCCAGCCTGCTTCTCAGCAACGGTATCTCCATGAAGCAGATCCAAATCTGGCTGGGGCACAGTACCTTCTCCACCACGGCAGACATCTATGCACATCTCGACTATTCGGCACAGGAGGCTTCGGCAAACGCCATGAACGGTATGTTCAACCGCCCTGAAAAAGAGGAACAGCTGGCATAAATAAAAACCTGCAGTGGAATCACCACTGCAGGCTCTGGCGGAGATGGAGGGATTCGAACCCCCGGACGGTTTGACCCGTCAACTGATTTCGAGTCAGCCTCGTTACGACCACTTCGATACATCTCCATGCTGTATTTTCAAGGCTTTGCGGGTTTCCGGCTGATTGATAACCAAGTGTAGAAATCGTAGACAAAGCGTAGAAAAACCGTAGATATTCAGTTTTGAAAAAGTGTAGAAAAGCGGAAGAAGCCCGAAGTATCAAGGGTTTGCGAGGTCACCCCGGAAAGCGACCGACACGATTTCGAGTGCAGCTCGTTACAACCACTTCGATACGCTTCCATGTATAAATATTCACTTTTTGGGGCTAATCACATGATTTCGAGTCAGCCCGTTATGACCTCTTCGATACCGCTCCGTGTTGACAAATGGTCATTATGACTATTTATCATTATACTATCGGGCGGCCAAATGAGCAAGAGTAAATTTATTCGTGTTCTGCTTCGCCAAATACTGCGCTTATGCTGCAGCCGTTCACCGCCGCGGCGTTGGTTGCCGATGTTTTTATGCGCTGCATTGCGTCTGCGAAAAGCTCCACTGAGTTGCAACCGTATTCGCCATTCAGCACAGCGTTTCCAGCAAGTATGTTCAGCTTCGCGCCCGCATTAAACCCATTCACGGTTATGGTTAGCGCATCAAGCGGGTCGTTTTGGCGGCTTACTATGTATCCAAGCGCCGCTATGGCATCCGCCGCGGCAAGTGCGGCGTCGTACCCATCCTGCGGTGCGGAGCCATGCGCAGCCTTACCCGCTATCTCCATTGTAAACCGTCCGCGATACCTTGGCAGTCCCGATTGAGTATCGCCATCAAACGGCAGCAGCAACTCCGCGTCCTTATGCGGCTTGTCCATGCGCATAACGGGTACATACTCATGCTCACCGACCGCACTTATGAACGTCCCGTTCGCCGTCTGCTCAAGATAATCAAACGCAAACTGGGCGTATTCCGCCGCACCAATGTGCAGTATGTCCTCATTTATTCTGAATTTTTCATTATGCACGGGATGCGTGCAGCCCGCCTTTTCATTCCTGCACCCTAAAAATACGAACAGCGACGATGGTATTCTTTCCATAATATATGCAAAGTCCTCGCTCCCCATCGCCTTTGCTGTCGTTTGTAGCACATCCTCACCGAAAAGCTTCCGCGCCGCGTCGCGTGCAAGCGCATTGAGCGCAGTATCGCGGTTATTCACGGCGTAGCCTGAAAACGTATGCTCAAATTCCGCCGTGCAGCCGTATATCGCTGCTGCTGAATCGGCTATATGCTCTATCATCTCAAGCGCAAGCCTTTGGCTCCGTATGTCAAACGCGCGGAACGTGCCTTCCATGCTTACGCGCTCACATATCCTGCCGTCCACTCTTTCACTTTCGACTGTGCCTATACTTATTACCAGCGGACTGTCCGGCTTATTCATGCGCGCCGCTATTGTCTGCACTTCCCTTATGACTGCCGCTGCCGCCGCAACAGCATCCCTGCCAAGCTGCGGCGTCATGCTATGCGCTCCGCGCCCGCGCACGGTTATGCGGAAATTGTCACAGCTTGCCATAAGGTAACCGTCCATTATGGCCATGCGGCCTGATTCCACCGTGGGCCAAACATGCATGCCCATTGCCGCATCTATGCCGCCAAGGTAGCCGTTGTCCCAATAATAGTGACTTCCTACGAAGCATTCCTCTGCCGCCTGGAACAGCAGCTTCACCGTGCCGCGAAGCTCGTCCTTGTGCTCGCTCAGCAGCTTTGCCGCGCCAAGCAGCATCGCCGTATGGCAATCGTGCCCGCAGGCATGCATAACGCCATCGTTCTCGCTTTCGAATTCAACTCCGCTGCATTCTTTTATCGGCAGCGCATCTATGTCTGCCCGCAGCAGCACGGTCTTTCCCCCATCCATGCCGTGTATAGTGCCTATACAGCCCGTGTAGTCATCAAAGCGCTGCACCTCTATGCCCATTTCCTCCAGCCTGTCGGCTATGTACGCCGTGGTCTTGTGTTCGTTGAAGGATAGTTCCGGGTGCGCATGTATATGCCGCCTTATGTTTATTATGTATTCGTTTATCTCGCCCGCGCGGTAAGCAAAGTTCATCTTTTTCTCGCTCCCTTTCAGGTTTTGTATATTCTATCATTGCTACCGCCTCGTGGCAACAGTGCATAATCGCTGCATAATGCCACACTTTTTATGTATATTTTTCATCTCATTTCGGGGTTCCATTTCCGAGTGCAATGGTATATAATATACCATCATTAAAACCTGCTAACGGGAGGACAGCAAGGCAACCTATGCGCACAAATATGCACAACTGCATACGTTATAGTGCCGATGCACTCAGGTGCATCTGTACACGGCCCTATGAAAGGGCTGGTTTTCGTCGGCTTTTTCAGGGGCCTGAATACACCGCGGCGTTGCTGTGCTGTGCTTATGGCGTTGGTTTGCCTAAAATGGTTTAACCCTATTCGGCGGCATATTCATGCATAAAAATTAAACAGCAATTCGTGGGCGGTGTCACTTTATCAATATTGACTGCTGCCTTTTATTTGATTATAATGTCATAGGAAGCGGCTGTGGTGGAACGGCATACACAGCGGACTTAAAATCCGCCGGCGAAAGCTTGCGAGTTCAAATCTCGCCAGCCGCACCAGGTCGCAGAAAAGCAGCAGATATCGGCTGCTTTTTTGCGTATTTACAGCTTATTTGCGGCCGCGGCATCCATATATGTAAACTAATTTTTAAGGAGATAAACACAATGTCAACCATTTATACTTCAGCAGAACAGCTTATAGGCAATACCCCTCTTGTTGAGCTTACGCATATAGAAAAAGAACTTGGCCTTAAGGCGAGGCTCATAGCCAAGCTTGAGCTTTTCAACCCCGCAGGCTCGGTAAAGGACCGTGTTGCACTGGCAATAATAAACGATGCGGAAAAGCGCGGCGTGCTAAGCAAGGAGTCCGTAATAATTGAGCCTACCTCCGGCAATACGGGCATTGGGCTTGCCTCCGTTGCAGCGGCGCGCGGATATAAGCTGATAATAGTTATGCCGGACAGCATGAGCGTTGAGCGCAGGCAGATAATGAAGGCCTACGGCGCCCAGCTTGTGCTCAGCCCCGGCGCAAAGGGTATGCCTGGCGCAATAGAGCTTGCCAATCAGCTTGCTGCCTCAACGCCGAACAGCTTCATAGCGGGCCAGTTCGTGAACCCCGCAAACGTTATGGCGCACTATACCACAACGGGGCCGGAGATATATTCCGCAACCGACGGCAAGGTGGATATATTCGTGGCCGGCGTAGGCACGGGCGGCACAATAACCGGCACCGGCAAATATCTCAAGGAACAGAACAGCAATATAAAGGTCGTCGCCGTTGAGCCCGCCGCCTCCCCCGTGCTTTCAAAGGGCGTAAAGGGACCGCACGGCATTCAGGGCATAGGCGCCGGCTTCGTGCCGGATATATTGGATACGGGCATATATGATGAAATAATACCCGTTAAGGATGAGGATGCATTTACATACGGCCGCATGATGGGCAAAAAGGAAGGCGTGCTTGTGGGCATATCCTCCGGCGCTGCGCTTGCGGCTGCGGTGGAGCTTGCAAGACGCGAAGAAAACGCAGGCAAGCAAATAGTGGTGCTGATGCCGGATACCGGCGACAGATATCTTTCCACCAAGCTTTTTGCCGCAGACGAGGATTGATATGCAGCAGAGCGCAAGAACTTACGCAACGCTGAAAAGCGACATGGCGGAATTTATCGACCTTTCAAGGATAGTGCTGTATCCGGAGGTTTTTTCGCTGACCCCCGATGAATTCCGCGAGCAAGCCAGCATGTATCGCATGCGGGCGTTGCTTATGGACATACTCAGCAGCATATACGGCGGCGGCGCTGAATGCGAAAAGGCTGCCGACGGGCTGTTTGCAAAGCTTGGCGACATAAGGGCTACGCTTGAAACGGATATACAGGCCGCCTATGAAGGCGACCCCGCCGCAAAAAGCCGGGAGGAAATAATGCTGGCCTATCCCGCGTTTGAGGCCATAAGCACGTTCCGCGTAGCGCATGAGCTATACACGCTGGGTGTGCCGCTGCTGCCGCGCATGATGACGGAGCACGCCCATTCACTCACCGGAATAGATATTCACCCCGGCGCAACGATAGGCCGCTATTTCTTCATAGACCACGGCACGGGCGTGGTAATAGGCGAAACCACCGTTATAGGCGAGCATGTTAAGCTTTATCAGGGCGTAACTTTGGGCGCAAGAAGCTTTGAGGTTGGACGCGACGGCGCATTGGTAAAAGGCAATAAGCGCCATCCTAACATAGGCAACAACGTTGTTATATACGCCGGCGCAACAATACTTGGCGGCGACGTTTATATTGGCGACAACTGCGTGATAGGAGGCAACGTATGGCTCACGCAGTCCGTTGAGGCCGGCAAAACCGTTGTGGCCGCCCATGCGGAGATCACCACAAGGTAAAATAATAATCCGTATATTGCAAAAGCGCATGCTATCGAGCATGCGCTTTTTTGCACCCATTATTACCGCAATGCATATGCTGTAACAAAGGGGCGCGGCGCGCCCTAAAACCCATCAAGGAGGAACAGAAGCAAGTGTTACATTATATGCTCAATACGAAAAAGAATTAAATGAAGAAGAAACAAAGTATACAATAACTTTCTATACAAACGATGGTACAACTGAAAAAAGTACTAAAGTGGTTAACAAAGGTGATAAAGTAGTAAAACCTGAAGATCCAAAGAGAGAAGGTTATACATTTGATGGATGGTATGACAAAAAAGAAAACGGAAAAGAATATGACTTTACTAAAGAAGTAACATCAGATATTAGTTTATATGCTTACTGGAGTAAAATAGGTGATAAAACTAATGAAGATGTAAATAAAAATAGTAAAACAGGTGATATATTAATATTCATCGCTTGGACTGCAGGTATTGGAGCATTAACATACTCAGTATACTATTTCAAAAGTAGAAAAGAAACTATATAATAGATGATATTATTGTTATACAAAATCGTTTCATAG
>OQWM01000318.1_pt1 | contig 29188 bp, 29 predicted proteins | sample 1691531 | NCBI WGS metagenome assembly OQWM01 (sample SAMN03418257, study PRJEB22391) | human gut metagenome | biome: human-gut; feature: organic feature; material: feces | host: Homo sapiens | place: Tanzania | collected 2013-01
GGCGGTCGGGGGAATTATTGAATTCCCCCGACCGCCCACCCCAAGGTAGCCCCCTTTTCGCCAGATTTCAAGCCTACGGCATGAAGGTCATAAAAGTCATTGGAGCGTAGCCTCTGACCTTGCCGCGTGGGGCATTGTGGGTTTTCGGCCATGGCAGCCATGTGGCGTGGTCTTTGACCCTTGCGCTGACAGGGAGTCCCCATGCGTCTCCATGCCAGGAAGGCGACTTGAAGTGCGCCTCTGATGGCAGGGCACCCTTGTCTCCAGGTGCTTGCGGCCAGGGAATCCTTTCCGTTGTCGCTTGTTTCTGCCGGGGTGGTTGGGGAGAAACCAAAAAAGGAACGAGTGCCATTTGGCGACCCGTTCCTTTTTTGGTATTGCTTGCGCAGTCCTTGTCTTGGCTGGACTAACGCTTGCTGAACTGGAAGCGCTTGCGTGCTCCAGGCTGACCTGGCTTCTTACGTTCCTTCTCGCGGGAGTCGCGGGTGAGCATTCCGGCCTTCTTGAGAGGCGCGCGGAGAGCCTCTTCGGCCTTCTCGAGCGCGCGGGCGATGCCATGGCGCAGCGCTCCGGCCTGTCCGACCTCACCGCCGCCATTGACGGTTGCGTAGATGTCGAATTCGCCGGCCTTGCTGGTCAGGACGAGGGGCTGCTGGATGAATCCACGGATGGACTCGGTGGTGAAGTAGTCGTTGAACGCGCGGCGGTTCACAGTGATCTTGCCTGTGCCACGGGTCATGCGGACACGGGCGCTGGCGCACTTGCGACGACCTACGGTCAGAATCACATCGCTAGCTTCTGGCATAGTGTTCTATCTTTCCTACAGGGTGGATGATTTGTTAAAACTGGTTCTTCAGCGTCAGAGGCTCTGGACCCTGCGCGGCGTACTTGTGCTCAGGCATATCGCCCGCGTAGACCTTGAGCTTGCGGAACTGGGCGCGTCCCAGCTTGCCATCGGGCATCATTCCCCAGACGGCGCGCTTGATGATTTCCTCGGGATGCTTTTCGCGCATGACATCTGCCTTGGTGCGCTTGAGGCCGCCGACCCAGCCGCTGAAGTCCTGGTATTCCTTGTCGGTGGACTTGCGGCCAGTCATGACCACCTTTTCGGCATTGGTGACGATCACGTAGTCGCCGGTATCCAGGTGCGGGGTGTAGATGGCCTTGTGCTTACCGCGCAGAATCATTGCGATCTGGCGGGCCATGCGGCCGAGCACCTGGTGGTCGGCGTCTACAATCCACCACTTGCGCTCGATCTCATTTTCCTTGGGGAGAAAGGTTTTCATTTTAAGAAAGACGATATGAGTTATTACAGAAAAATTCCAGTTTTTTAGGCGAGTCTCCTAATTTAGCGCGACTTCGCGTTTTTTCAAGCCCTTGCGGGGGGCTAATTCGGGATTCTGCCGAGCATTGTCCACGGGCGTCCGGAGCGAACCGCGAAGAGCAGGTAGCCGATTTCCGCCTCCATTGGCGCGGACGGATGTGTCTCGACGCGGGGTGGTTCGTCGCAGAGTGCCAGTGCGAATTCGTTCATTCCGTCACCGAGGATTGTTGCGGTTGCGCTTCCCCGTGCCCCGATGGCCGTGAGCTGGTATGGGGCTCCAGGCATTTCCTCGAAGGCGCACGCCGCGTCGTTGCCGTATGCCGACAGCCAGTTGAGGAGTTCCTCGTCGCGGAGGCGTTCGAAGATTCCGAGTCCTTCGGGCTTTGTGAGCTTGAACTGCTGCATGGCTCCGAGGACGCCGCTGGTGATGACCTCCTTCAGCCGTGCCATCGCCCACTCGTAGCGCCAGGAGCCAAGCCAGCAGACCTGGATGTGGCGTCGTTTCGCTGCCGCGCAGAGCCTCTTGAGGGACTCGTGTGTTTCGCCGCCGAGCCCGACCAGGGCGAATGGGAGCTTCTCCTTGAGGAGGGCCTTGATCAAATCCTGGCGTCCTTCGGGGTCTTCGTCCGCAATCGCGGCCCGTGCCCCCGAGAGGATTTCGGCATAGTCGTCGTCGGGGTTGACGATTTTGACATCGTTTCTCTTATAGACGGCTCTGCTGCATGGGGAGAGCGGGTTTCTGGTGAAGTAGATAATGTCTTCTTTCATGTCGTCTCTGTCCGTCTGGCTGGTTTTGTTTGTTGTATGTAACCTATTGCAATTCAAGTAGTTATGAAACATGGCACCTGGATTGTGCGTCCTAGAGCTCGAGGAGATTCATTCCTGTTGGGGCTGGCGCGGGGCCGATTGCGAACTCGTTGTATTCCCTTGATAGGAGGATTTCCGCGGCCTTTTGGACCTGTTTCAGTGTGACGGCCTGGAACTCCTCGAAGTTCTTCTGCATTCTTTCGTTTCCTCCGTTTGCGAAGAGGCTTGCCCTGCAGGATGCCGCTGCCGAGTCTGGCCTGAGCGGTGTCAGGAATGGTCCCAGTGTCTGGAGGACAGTCCGGTTCACCTCTTCCTGTGTGAACGGGTGTTTATCCAGGTATTCCCCGATTTCATCGAAGGCATTGAATGTCTTTTTGCAGTGCGGGTCGTCGTGGGAGTATAGGAATGCCAGCGACCTGTCGGACTTGTACTGGACTCCTCCTCCGTATGCTCCTCCCTTGACGCGGATTGCGTCCCAGAGGTATCCGCTGGTGAGGATGCTTGCGGCGACGGCGAATGGCTTCGAGTCCGCTTCGGCCCTATGTGGCGCCCTGTATGCGCGGACATTTGTGTGGACCAGCGTATCCACCCGCAGGTATTCCCTGCGTTCCGACCGTGGGAACCTATCGAAGGCCGTGTGGAACTCCCCCGGGATTTGGAGGAAGAGCGGGTCTGCGTCCATTGGCGCGTCCGCGGCCTTCCAGAGTCCGGCGAGCCTTTCCATTGCCTTCCACGCTTCGTCGTCGCCCGTGACGGCTCCTGCCGCGACGGCCGGGATTTCCAGGAACCACCTTGCCAGGAGCGCGAGTTCCTCGGCGAGGCTGTCCATGCCGTTCACCCCGAGTCCGGCGAGCTGGTGTGTCATTTCGTATCCAGGCAATCCGTGCATCAGGCATGCGCAGATTGACTCCGGCGTCATGAAGCATGCCGCGTGTGCGGTGGCGATGTTCTTGTTTGCCCTGGTGTGGAGCGCAGCCGCCCCCTTTGCGTCCATTGCCTTGAGAACATCGTCCATCTTCTTCCGTTCGGAGAAGACGATTTTCGTGAGTTGCCTGACGAGCAGGTCGACTGCCTCGGAGAAGTGCCTGTCGAGTGCGGAGAGTTTGATGACGAATGACAGTGACGACGGGTTTTTGCTGTCGAGTGGAGTTCCCGTGTCGAGTGACACGCTGAAGTCCGCCCCGATTGTGGCCCAGTCAGATGCGACCAGGTCGTATGTCCGTCCTTCGACGCCGAGGGTTCCGAGGAATCCGATGAAGTATGGCAGTGCGCGCAGTGCCTTCAGTGGCACCGAGGACGCGTCCAGCGTGATTTCGATGCGGCTGATGCCGTCCGTGAGTCCATTGCTTCGCCTGTACCGCAGTCCGTTTGGGAATCGTCCGTCCGTGTATGGGATTGGGGTTGCCTTTTCTGGCAGGTCGTTTCTGTGGAGGACGGGGATTGTTGCGAGTGCCTCAGGCGAGTCCTCCTTTTCGGCGCTCTCCTGGAGTTGTCTTTGGAGGAGCCTGACCCGTTCCCTTGTCCGTGGCGACCAGTTGCCGAGCCGCCTGGCGAGTTTTCTTGCGAGTGCCTCGTCCTCGTGTTGCTTGAGCGTGGCGTCGGGGACCATTTCGATGCGCACCCGCCTTGGGTTGTCGATGAGCCACTTCTGGATGAGCTCCTCCAGCATCCGCGGGTTTTCGTCAAGCATCTCCTTCATCCTCGGGATTTCGGTGGACTGCCTCAGGAGGGAGTATGGGTCGTCGGAGTAGACCCAGGCACCCATGATGTCCTCGACCATGTCGTAGATGTAGTCCTTGCCGATTGACTGGTTGAGGGTCTGGAAGCGGGCGAGGGCGCCCTTCACGTACTCCTTCGGGAGGCCGTTTTTGACGCACCCGCGCAGAGTCTCCATGGCGACCTCCTCGACGCGGTGGAAGTCTTCGGGGGCGACGCCCCGCATTCCGATGGTGAAGCTGGTGTATTTGGTCTCGTTGTCGTAGCCGCCGCCAATGGGCGCAAGTCCGACATTCGACTCGATGAGCGCCTTTGAGAGTGGTGCGCCGGAGTTTCCCAGCAGGACGACCTCCAGCACCTGGAAGGCGATGTCCAGGCGTGGGTCGCGGCTTTCGTCCAGCCGCCATGAGACGGCGACGATGCCCCTGCCTGTCCTGGCGGTCTCGGGGTCGGGAATGAAGCCCGCGCGTTTTACGGCCGGCGCGTCGGGTGCGGGAACCGCCGGCGCGGAGTTCACCGTGGATGCCTTCGCCGGTCTTGCGCCTCTGGCGAGATCCTCCCGGAGGTGCCGTTCCAGCACCTCGAGCTTCTCCTCGGTTGGAATATTGCCGTAGAGGAGGACCTTTGCCACGGAGGGATTGTAGTGGGTCGAATGGAACTCCTTGAATGCCTTGTAGGTGAGGGTGGGAATCTTCTCCGGAACGCCGCCTGAATCGTAGCGGTACGGCGTGTCGGGGAAGAGCGCCTCCTGCGTCAGGCGTGCCATTGGGGTGAGGGGATTCGAATAGTATCCCGACATCTCGTTGTGGACAATACCGTTGATGGTGAGGGTCTGCCTGTCCCCTTTGCCGTGGATTTCGTAGTGCCAGCCTTCGCGCCTGAACATCTCGGGGGTGAGGAGCGGGTGGAAGACCGCGTCCCAGTAGACCTCAAGCAGATTGAAGTAGTCCTGCCGGCAGCAGGTGGTGAATGGATAGAGTGTCCTGTCGGAGTATGTGCAGGCGTTCAGGAAGGTGGCCACGCTGGATTTCAGCAGGCAGACGAATGGGTCCTTCACCGGGAAGCGCCGTGATCCCTCCAGCACTGAGTGTTCCACGATGTGCGCGGCGCCGGTGTCATCCTCGGGGACTGTCGGGAAGCAGACCACGAAGAGGTTTTCGGGGTCGTCCGCCTCGAGGCTGATGACTTCGAGGCCGCAGTCGTGGCGATATCGCTTTGCGACCAGCCTGCGGTCTGGGAAGGGCGTTGTGCTGACAAGCGCAAACATCTATGCTGCAAGGAATAGATAGAAGATCGGTTGGCGGGGAATCTCCCGCCCGGGCTAAAAAAAAGCCGGCAGTCCCGAACGGAACGGCCGGCTTCCCAGGCAGGAACCTACTGCGCGTCAGCGGCTGGAGCCTCGGCCTTCGCCTCTTCGGCGGGGGCTTCGGCCGGCGCATTGGCGGCGGCAACCTGCTCGTCGGTCTCGACGAAGGAGAGGATCGCCATTTCGGCTGCATCTCCGATGCGCGGCCCGAGCTTGATGATGCGGGTGTAGCCGCCCTGGCGGTTCTTGAATCCAGGGGCGACGACGTCGAAGAGCTTCTTCACCTTGTCGGTCTGGTGGAGCTTGGCGACGGCCAGTCGGCGGGCGTGGAGGTCTCCGCGCTTGCCGAGGGTGACCATCTGCTCGGCCAGCTGGCGGATGCGCTTGGCGCGGACCAGCGTGGTCTTGATCTGGTTGTGCTCAATCAGGCTGCAGACCGCATTGGCCAGCAGTGACCTCACGTGGGCGCTGCTGCGGTTGATCTTGAATGTTGCGACGCGATGTCTCATGTGGGGTTACTCCTTCGTATTCTTCTGCAGCTGCTCGGCCAGGATGCGAGCCAGCTCGTCTTCTACATTTTTGCTCACCTTCATTCCGAGGCTCAGGTTACGGTCCTGGAGCTTTTCCTTGATTTCCTCAAGGGACTTCTTGCCGAAGTTGCGGCACTTCAGCATCTGTGCCTCGCTGCGCTGCACCAGGGTGCCAATGCAGTGGATGTCCTCCTGGTTGAGGCAGTTCTCCGAACGGACCGAAAGTCCCAGGTCATTCACATCGGCCCTCAGAAGCTCCAGCAGGGCCTTTTCCTCCTCGTTGAGGATTATGCCGCGGCTTGCGACAGCCTCGCTGTTCTCGAATTCGAAGACGGCGAGCTGCTCGCGCAGGATCGCCGCAGCGCGCATGACCGCCGCCTTCGGGGCGATGCGGCCGTCGGTCGTGACCTCAAGTTCGAGGCGGTCGTAGTTCGTGTTTTCGCCGACTCGGCTTGGCTGCACGTCATAGCGGACCTTCTCGACTGGGTTGAAGAGGCAGTCGACGGGGATTGAGTTGAGGGGCTGGTCGTCGCGCTTGTTGCGTTCGCTGGGGCGGTAGCCGCGTCCCTTCTCAAGATCCAGTTCGATGCGAAGCGGGTTGTCCTTGCGGTCTGCGGTGAGGGTGAAGAGCTTCAGGTCCTTGTTCAGGACTTCGGCGACGCCATCCTCCTTGATGCTTGCGCCGGTGACTTCGCCCTTCTTGGAGGCGACGAGCTCCAGGGTGCGGGGCAGGGAGCCCTCGCAGCGGAACTTGAGCTTCTTGATGTTCAGGATGATCTCCATCACATCCTCCATCACGCCTGGAATCGGGGTGAATTCGTGGCTGACGCCGTCAATGCGGATGCAGCTGACGGCGACGCCCTCCATCATCGTCAGAAGGACTCTGCGAAGGGAGTTGCCGATTGTGTGGCCGAAGCCATTCTCCCAGGGCTCGGTGATGAACTTGGCGTAGCGATCGGTGGCGGTCGCCTCGTCCATGACCATGGCCTCGGGCATTTCAAAGTTTTCCAGTCCTGCCATTTGGGAAAATTCCTCCTTTGGTTTATGACACTTGGTTGCTTTTCGCGGTGTCTATTCCTTCGGTGGGCGCCGGGAATCCGACTCTCGGAGCGGCTGGATGCCGCGGTTCCCCTGGCGCCAAGCGGCAGCGGCTGGCTACACGCGGCGCTTCTTCGGTGGGCGGCAGCCGTTGTGGGGCAACGGGGTGACGTCGCGAAGAACGGTGATTTCAAGGCCGGCGAGGGCAATGCCGCGGATCGCGGATTCGCGACCCTGGCCAGGTCCCTTGACCTCGACCTCAACCTCCTTCAGTCCGTAGGTGAGCATCGCCTTCTTGGCGGCGTCGCCGGCGATGATCTGCGCGACATAAGAGGTGCTCTTGCGGGAACCCTTGTAGCCAAGCTTGCCGCCCGTGGACCACGAAAGGACGTTGCCCTGTGGGTCGGTGATGACGACGCGGGTGTTGTTGAATGTGGAGTCGACATGCACGACGCCGGAGAGCACCTGGCGCGCACCCTTGGCGCGGCGGCTCTGGACTGCGGTGACTGCATTTGGATCCGCCAGAATCTGTTCGGCGGTTGGGACGGAGGCGGGAGCGGCGGCCGCTGCGGCGGCGACCTTTTCCTTGGACTCTTCTGCCATGGTTCTTTTTCTCCTGGTGGGACGGTTTCTAGGCCGCCCTCATAAATTTTGACAAAGGTGGTTGATGAACTCCTCGGCTAAATGGAGTAGTGCCGGAGGGCGTCTTTGCGTCCTCAGGGCTACTTCTTCTTCGCCGCAGTTGCCTGCTTGGCCTCCGCCGCAGAGGCGGCAGTCCTGCGCTCGGTACGGTCGCGGATTGCGCCGACGGTCTTCTTGGAGCCCTTGCGGGTACGTGCATTGGTGCGTGTTCTCTGGCCGTGGACGGGCAGGTTCTTGCGATGACGGGTGCCGCGGTAGCTGCCGATGGCAATGAGTCGGCGGATGTTGTTCGCAACCTGGCGGCGGAGATCGCCTTCCACCGTGTAGTCCTCGTGGAGGACGTTCAGGATGTTGGAGATGTCATCCTGGCTGAGTTCGGATGCCTTGCGGACCGGGTCCAGCTTGGCCTTGACGCAAATCGCCTTGGCGATGGCGGGACCGATCCCATAGATGTACTGCAGGGAGATCACCGTCTGCTTGTTGTTCGGGATGTCGACACCGAGGATTCTTGGCATTTTCGGGTTTTCCTAACTTTTATTGTTCGCCAGCCGTCATGACCTTGTGGGCAGGGCGGGCATTCACGGATTATGAGACAAATTTTGGGGATTGCGGCGTTTTGCGCACTGGGGTGCTAGCCCTGGCGCTGCTTGTGGCGTGCGTTCTTGCAAATCACTCGAATGACACCCGCTCGCTTTACAATCTGGCAGTTGTTGCACATCCGCTTGACTGATGCTCTGACTTTCATGGCTCTGGTTCCTTACTTTGTTGGGTTTTCCTGGACGGTCAGACGGCCGTCCCGATCCTTCCGGACTTCTGACCTGCGGCGGAGTCACCGCAGGTGCCTTTCTGTATGCGCGCAACCCGAACCGTATAAGTCCAACGGCGGCCGGAAACAAGCACCGCCAGGGCGCGGACGCGCGGAAAGTTGTTTAATATAAACGCAAGAAGGACTTCTGCAAGCCATCGCGGAACCGCCGTCGCGCGGGGCGTGGAGTGGGCGGGGGATGGGCAGCGTGCCTTTTTTTTGCGTGAGGGCGCGTGATTTTCCGGGGGGAGCCCGGGGTTGCGCGCCCGCATCGCGTCCTCACTTCTTGCGATAGGATATTCTGCCCGTTGTGAGGTCGTAGGGCGAGATTTCGACTGTGACCGAATCACCCGCCAGGATGCGGATGTTGTTCTTGCGCATCTTTCCCGAGATGCCGGCGACCACTTCGTTGCCGCCGGAGTTGAGCTTGACGCGGAATCGGGTGTTCGGGAGGACTTCGACGACGACTCCCTCGAGTTTTATGCAGTCGGTGTCTTTGGGCATAGGGTAAGGATCTCCGGTTTGTGTTTTGTTATGAGGATCTGGTGTTCAAAATGCGCTGAAAGCGAGTGGTCCGCGGTGCGGCAGGTCCATTTGTCCTTCCTGTCGATGTCAATCTCCCAGGAGCCCACGTTCACCATTGGCTCGATGCAGATTATCATTCCGGGGACGAGCCGCGGGCTGCGCCTTCTCACCTTGAAGTTGGGGACTTCAGGGGGTTCGTGCATGTGCTGTCCGCATCCATGGCCCACCATGTCCCTGACGCAGCTGAATCCGGCGGATTCGACGACCCTTTGGACGGCGGCGCTGACATCGTTGACCGTATTTCCCTCGAGTGCCGCGTCGATTCCCGCGTAGAGCGACCTCTCGGTGGTTTCGAGCAGCCTTGCCGAGAGGGGGTCTGGGTCGCCGCCGGCGCAGACCGTCCGCGCGTTGTCCCCGTAGTAGCCACCGAGTTCGACGACGACGTCGATGCTTACAAGGTCTCCGAACTGGATGATCCGGTCGGCCCGTCCGATTCCGTGGACGACTTCGTCGTTCAGGGAGATGCAGACCTGCCGTGGGTATCCGCAGTAGTTCAGCGAGCCGCTTCTGCCTCCGGTTTCGCGGATGAAGCACTCTGCCAGGTTGTCGAGGTCCAGCGTCGTCATGCCTGGTTGCACGGCGTCGCAGAGCCTTGCGAGAACCTGCGCCGCCGCCTGGGCGGCGAGGCGCACCTTCTCAATCTGTGCTTCCTTGTAGATGGTGATATGTTCCACTTTTTGGAAAGGAGAAATGGGGGGAGTTGATGCAGCGGGCGGTGTCTGTTCGCCAGATGCCCTTAGAGTCCGAGGATTTTCGCGAGTGTGGTGTAGTTTTCCTCGATGGGTGCGTCGCAGTTCGGGGAGACCTTGAGTTCGCCGCGGTTTTTGTAGTATTCGATGACCGGCGCGGTCTGCGTATCGTAGATATGGAGGCGGTTGATGGCGGTCTCCTCCGTGTCGTCGGCGCGCTGGATCAGCGGGCTGCCGCACCTGTCGCAGACTCCTTCCTTTGCGGGCGGTGCGGTGAAGACGTTGAAGCTGGCTCCGCACTCCTTGTTGGAGCAGAGCCTGCGGCCCGTCAGGCGTTGCATGAGGATTTCCCTCGGAGTGTCCACGAGGACGGCGACTCCGGTTTCGTAGCCGTGCTTCTTGAGGATTTCGGTGAGGCTTTCGGCCTGTGCGACCGTGCGCGGATATCCGTCAAGCATGACTCCCTTCTCCTGTGCGTCGCTCTTGGAGAGACGGCTGTCGACCATTGCGGTGACGATGTCGTCGGAGACCAGTGCACCGGAGGCGATGAGTTCCTTGACGGTCTTTCCCAGTTCGGTTCCGGCGGCCATCTCGTCGCGTAGGAGCTGTCCGGTGGAGATGTGGATGACATTCGTCTTCTTGCAGAAGATTTCGCCGAGGGTGCCCTTGCCGGCGCCGGGTGCGCCCAGGAAGATGTAGGCTTTGGCCATGTGTTGGATTCTCCTTCTGTTTTTGGGTTATGTGGAGTGGGTTGAATCGGGTGTCTCCGGATGTGTCGCGTGGTGGTGCGCCGCATTGCGGAGTCCGCGTGCATTGAGTGAAAGCCTATAAATATAAGGTAGCAAGCGTGCTTCGGAGGCGCCGTCAGCCATTGTCGCCAGTGGTGTCGGGCGGGGTGGCCGCGTCCAGGAGTTCCCTTTCCAGGGCGTCGAGCAGGCCATCCTCGGGGAGTGTCTGGACGACCTTGCCGTTGCGGAAGAGTATTCCGCGCCCGGCTCCACCGGCGATTCCGAGGTCCGCGTCCGCCGCCTCGCCGGGGCCATTCACCTCGCATCCCATGACTGCAATCCTTCGGAACGGGATTTTGTATCCTTCGGCCAGCAGCCTGTCCAGGAGCGCCTCTGTCTTTTCGGCGAGCCCGATCAGGTCGATTCTGGTGCGTCCGCATGTGGGGCATGAGATCAGCTGCGGCCGTCCCGGGCGCAGTCCGAGTGCGTCGAGAATCCGGAATGCCGCGACGATTTCGGCTTCTGGCGGAGCCGTGAGGGAGACCCGGATTGTGTCCCCGATGCCGGAGAGAAGCAGCGTCCCGATGCCGATTGCCGACTTCACGATTCCCGCCGCGGGGGTTCCAGCCTCCGTGACGCCCATATGCAGCGGCCACTCCGAGATTTCCCGGAAGAGCCGGCATGCCTGTACCGTGGTCTCGATTGAGGAGGCCTTCAGGCTGACCTTAAGGTCGCGGCACCCCGCGTCCTCGAATAATCCGAGAAACTCCCGTGCGCTTTCGACCATCGCCCTTGCGCTGCGGCCGTATGCCGCCTCGGCCTTTGGCGAAAGGCTGCCGAGATTCACGCCGACCCGCACCGCCTTGCATGCGCCGGATGCGGCCTTGGCGACCTCGCGCATGCCGTCGAGGTTCTTCATGTTGCCTGGATTGACGCGTATGCCGTCCGCCCCGGCTTCCAGTGCCTCCAGTGCGAGCCGGTGGTCGAAATGTATGTCCGCCACGACGGGCATGGGGCTTTCTGCGCAGACCCGCCTGAATGAGGGGAGTGCGTTTGCGCAGGGCAGGGCGATGCGGACAATCTGGCAGCCGGCCTTCCTGAGGCGCCCGATCTGTGCCAGGGTTCCTTCCACGTCCTCGACATGCGTATTGCACATCGACTGGACAACTATGGGGGAACCGCCGCCGACGGCGACGCCGCCCACATGTATCTCTCTTGTCAAAATCCTCTTCATCTGCTGGTTTTCCCCGCTGCCTTTATCCAGACCCGTGGCTCGACGGTCTCCCCTGGATGCGACTGGAACCACCGCGCAACTGCCTCCCGGGTGGAAATCCCCGTGTCGGTTGTCTGGCATTCGGCCTGGGACAGTATCCTCGTCAGGACATTGAAGCGCCCGCTTCCCGCGGCCGTATGCGAGTTCATCGCAAGCTTGTAGCGTTTGCCCTCCACGGGAGGCGACAGGTTCCTTCCGATGGAGACAATCACCGCGTCCTTGCCGTGGAATTCCGCAACCGCGCCCCAGAGTCCGCAGTAGGCGGAGCTTTTGCGCTGCTCCCACTGTTCGGAGACAATCTGGGCCAGTTCCTCCGCGGTCACAAGGCAGGTGACAATCGTGTTCTCGTATGGGACGACCTCGAAGAGCCTGCCCCGTGTCACCTCCTCGCCGGCGGCAAGGCCGACGCGGGAGAGGGTTCCGTGAATCACGGCGTCGCATTTCGTCGCATCGGCAATCGCCTTGCAGAAGAGTTCCGACATGGGGCAGGAGACCCCTGGGCGGCCGCTGGCGGGAATCGCCGCCGCAAGAGGCGGGGAGACTGCCTCGGCTGCCTCGGTCATGGCCTTCGCAAGGTACGGAGCCAGTGCCGCCGCCACCCGCTGGTCCACGGGGGTCTCGGCAGGCACCTTCAGCAGGCGGGATGTGTGTTCGATGACCTTGTGCGCCTCGGTGTCAATCCTCATGTCCACCTGTGCGACAAATTCCCCGTGGGCCCCGGGCTGCACATACCAGGTGGACGGGCCGATCGAACGCCCGGGGAAGGCACGGTGGGTATGCGCCCCCAGGACCAGGTCAATCTCGGGAAACCTCTTCGCAATGGAACGGATTTCATTGATGTCCCGGAGGTCCTTCTCCAGCCATCCCTGGTGTGCGGCGAGGACGATTGCGTCGGGTTTCGCCTTCAGCACCTCGGGCAGCACGCGGGCAATGGTCTCGGCGGCGGGCTCGACGCGGAAATCCTTCTCGAAACCAAGAAACCAGTGCGGGAGATACGAGGCGGTGACGCCGATGACCGCCACGCGGGCGCCGTTGCGCTCGAATATTCTCCAGGCCGGGTAGTAGCCTGGCCTTGCGCTTGCGGGGGAGAGATTGCCGCATAGCACAATCTTCCGGAGGGCAAGCGCCGTCCTCAGGAAGACATCGCCCCCGAAGTCGAAGTCATGGTTGCCTGGAATCCACGCGTCGTAGCCCAGCGCCGCGACAAAGACCGCCATCGCCTCGCCATTGGACAGGCGCGAGGCAAGGGACCCCTGGATGGTGTCGCCGGTGTCAATCAGAATCGCCCTGCCTCCCTCCGCCTCGGCGGAAGCCTGGCGCACCACGCTGGCAAGTTGCAGGACCGTGGTGGGGCTTATGCCGTCCCCGAGGAGATTTCCGTGGAGGTCGCTTGTCTGCAGAATCCGCACCTGCACCTCCTTCCCGCACAGTGGCAGGAGAAGGAGGAGTAGGATGCAGAGACAGATACGGGGCATCTACATCGACTGGGCCGGCTGGACGATTGCGAGGTTGAGTTCCTGGAGCTGCCTGGGATCCACGTCCGTGCTTGGGGAATCCATCATCAGGCATGCCGCCTTTGCGGTCTTCGGGAAGGCGATAGTGTCGCGGATTGACTTGAGTCCGCAGAGCAGCATGACGAGCCTGTCATGTCCCAGTGCCAGTCCTCCGTGTGGTGGCGCTCCGAATGAGAATGCGTCGAGGAGGTGTCCGAAGCGGTGTCTTACCGACTCGTCGGAGATTCCGAGTGTCTTGAACATGAGCGCCTGGAGTTCGGGTTCGTGGATTCGGATGGAACCGCCGCCCAGTTCGACTCCGTTCAGGATGATGTCGTATGCGCGCGCCCTCACCTTGCCCGGCTCTGTCTGGAGCAGCGGCAGGTCTTCGTCCATCGGTCTTGTGAAGGGATGGTGTTCTGCGACCCACCTTTTCTCCTCGTAGTCCCAGTCGAAGAGCGGGAACTCGGTAATCCACAGGAAATTGAACTTATTCTCGGGGACGAGCCCGTGCGCGTCAGCCAGGTCGAGCCTGACGCGTCCAAGCGCGGTGCATGCGACGCGGAATGAGATGTCCGCCACGATGAGGAGCAGGTCTCCAGGCTCGGCTCCAAGCTCCGCCTTCAGCGCGGCGGTCTCCTCGGGCGTGAGGAATTTTGCCGCAGGGCCGGCCAGTTCACCCTTTTCATCGACCTTGAGGGTGACAAGCCCCTTTGCGCCCATGAGCTTCGCGGACTCCGTGAGCTGGTCGATTGCCTTGCGGCTGGTTGAGGACGCAAGCCCCTTGCCGTTCAGCGCCTCGATGGTGCCTCCCTCGGCAATGGCCCCCTGGAAGGGCTTGAACTCGGAGGTGGTGAAGAGGGCGGTCACATTGTGCATGTCAAGCCCGAATCTGGTGTCGGGCTTGTCCGAACCATATCTGGCCATGGCGTCGCGCCAGGTCATCCTGGGGAAGGGCAGGGCGACGTCGATGCCCTTGACCTCCTTCATGACGGCGGCGAGCAGCTCCTCCGTGACGCGCTGGATGTCCGCCTCCTCGACAAAGCTCATCTCCAGGTCAATCTGGGTGAACTCGGGCTGGCGGTCCGCACGGAGGTCCTCGTCGCGGAAACAACGTGCAATCTGGAAGTACTTTTCGACGCCGCCGACCATCAGCAGCTGCTTGTACTGCTGGGGGCTCTGGGGAAGCGCGTAGAAGCCACCCACCTTCATCCTGCTGGGGACAAGGTAGTCCCGGGCACCCTCCGGAGTGGATTTCGTCAGAATCGGCGTCTCCACCTCGATGAATCCCTCGCGGTCGAAGACATTGCGCATGACCTGCGTAATCGAATGGCGGAGCTTCAGCGTATTCAGAAGGCCGCTCCTGCGCATGTCCAGGTAGCGGTATTTCAGCTTCATGTCGTCGGAGGCGGCGGGGTCCTCCAGGTGGTATGGCATGGGCGCGGCCTGGTTCAGGACGTCCAGTTCGTCCACGGAGACTTCGATGGCGCCGGTGGCGCGCCTGGAGTTGACCATGTCGGCGGGCCTTGCGCAGACGACTCCCGAAACCCTGATTACCCACTCCTCGCGGATCGGCTTCGCCTTCTCAAAGACCCCGGGAACCGCCGACGGGTCGATGACCAGCTGGGTGATTCCCTCGCGGTCACGCAGGTCAATGAAGAGCATCCCTCCAAGATTGCGGCAGGAATTCACCCATCCGCAAAGAATGACGCGTTTACCTAAGTCGTTCAGGTTGAGGGAGTTACAGGTATTAGTGCGGTATTGCATGTGTCTTGCTTCCCGATGAAAGCTGATTGGTTTCCTATGATGAGGCTCCTTTGCCGGCTAGAAGCAGGAGGCGATTTCGGCGCGCGCCACGGTCTTCTGCGTTCCGTCGGACATATCCTTCACTGTGACGGTCCGGTCCTTCAGTTCGCTTTCGCCAAGGATGAGGACCCTCGATGCGCCGGACTTGTTGGCGGTGCGGAACTGGGCCTTCATTGAGCGACCTGTGACGTCGGAGACGACGCGCCCGCCAAGCCCAGCGCGGCGAAGTTCGTCAGCCAGCTGCATTCCCGCGGGGATGGCCTCCTCCCCGGCGGCGATGATGAACGTGTCGGCGGCTGGACGGCCCTTCGGGGCGATTCCGAGCCCTTCGCGTGTCATGAGGAGGCGTTCGATTCCCGCCGCAAAGCCAATTCCCTCGATCGGGGTGCCGCTGCCAGGCATGGTGATGCGGTAGCGGCCGCCGCCGGCGATGGCGTCTTCGCTGCCAAGTGCAGGATGGGTGATTTCGAAGACTGTGTGCACGTAGTAGTCCAGTCCGCGCACAAGGCGCGGATTGACTTCGTAGGGGACGCCCAGCCGGTCAAGCCCCTCGCAGACGCGCCTGAAGAATGCCTTCGACTCATCTCCCAGAAGGTCGGCAATGCGGGGCGCTCCCAGCGCGAGCTTGTGGCAGGTCTCCTGCTTGCAGTCGAGCATTCGCCACACATTGGTCTCGAAACGCCGCCGGCAGTCGTCGCACATCTCGCCAAGATGCGGCTGGAAGTAGTCGCGCAATGCCTGGGCAACTGCGGGACGGTCTTCGGGAAGCCCCCGGGAATTGATCATCACCTTCGCCCCGGCAATCCCCAATGCCTCCAGGTAGCGGACAAGCATCGCGATCACCTCCGCGTCCATCCAGGGCGAATTGCAGCCGACCGCCTCAACGCCAACCTGGTGGAACTGACGGCGCCGCCCCGCCGACGGACGCTCCCCGCGGAACATTGGCCCCATGTAGAAGACGCGGCACTCCTCGCCAGGGCCAAGTCCCAGGTTCGCAACCGCGCGCATCACGCCGGCCGTCCCCTCGGGACGAAGGGTCAACGAGCGGCCTCCGCGATCCTCAAAGGTGTACATCTCCTTCTGGACGACGTCGGTCTCGTTGCCAAGATTCCTGACAAAAACCTCGGTGCGCTCAAAAACAGGGGTCCGCAATTCCTGATAGCCATAACGGCCGAAGACATTGCGGGTAATCCCCTCTAGGTCAACCCATCCGAATACCTCTGGTTCCCAAATGTCGGATGTGCCTGGAAGCGGCTCGGTTGAACTTGACATGACCTCTATTCTCTCCCTACGATGTAACTGAATGACTGGCAGATGATACGCAAAAGACATAATATAAGGCAGGGGAGGATGGAGGATGGAGGAGGATGTGAGAGATTGGAAGAGGGTTGCGGCGTTGAAGAAGGGGCGAGTTTGGATGCCGTGCCTCCGTCCCTCCCAGGCAATCATCTTTGAGTCACAGTGGGAATCGTGTAGCGGTTGCGGAAGGTTTCCGTGGGTGGAGTGAATGCGCAGGCCATGGCGGAGGGCAGGGCTCGAGGGCAGTCGCAACTCCACTCCCGACTCACCAGTCTTTAATTATATTAAACGCGTGCCCGATTCTATTCAGTTAGCATTTAGGAAAAGAGAATTATGAAATCGAAGAAGAAGGCTCCTCTGGAGGCCATCGGCGAACTGTCCGTAAATGTCCAGGGATTTGGATTTGTCAAGCTTGACGATGGCGACTCTCTGTTTGTGCCCCCGGGGTATTTGGGCGGCGCAGTCACTGGGGACAAGGTTCTTGCGGTCATAGACCCGCAGAGCGACCCCGAGCGGCCAGTCGCGGCAGTCAAGCGCATCATCGAGAGAAAGTTCGGCACATTTGTCGGGTGCCTGGTCCCCCTCAGGGGGAAGCACTGGGGCATCCGTCCATTGCGGCGCGAGCTGCCGGGGCTTCTGGGGCTTACGGACGAAAGCGTCGCCAGGAGCGCAATCCCTCCCCGCGAGGGGAATTGGGCGAAGGCCGAGCTGCCTGTGCCCACGGAGGACTTCCCTCCGGAGGAACTGCCCTACGCGACCCTGCTGGACAGCTATGGCGGCAGCGGAAATGTCACGGCGGACCTGGACGCAATTGTCGCCGAATACCGCATTCCCGAACCATACACCGACGAGGACGAGGCGAAGGCCGACGGGTTGAAGCCAGTCAGCGTGAAGCGCCTCGACTGCACAAACGATACGATTGTCACGATCGACCCGGTGGATGCGCGTGACTACGACGACGCGCTCTCCATCTCCAAGTCTCCCGCGAAGGGGCAGGTCGTGGTGGGTGTCCACATTGCGGACGTCGCCAGCTACATCCGCCCCAATTCCGAGTTTGACCTGAAGGCGCGCGAGCGTTGCTTCACCTCGTATCTGCCGGGGCGCACCCTCCCCATGCTGCCGAAGGCGCTTGCAAACAGGCAGTGCAGCCTCCAGGCGGGCGTCCCCCGTCTTGCACACTCTGTCTTCATCTGCTTTGACGAGCACACGGGGGAGATTCTCTCCTGGAAGCGCCGCCACACGGTCATCAATGTCAGACAGCGCCTCTGCTACGAGCAGGTCCAGGAGTTCCTGGAGGGGGGAGCCTTTGACGCGCAGCCCGGCGTCGCCGAGCTTGTGAAGAAGCTTGCGGACGTGTCGCGGCTGCTTCGCCACCGCCGTATGACCCGGGAGCGTTTTCTGCCGATGGCGATGCCTGAAATCCGCGTCGTCTGCAGCGAAAAGCCCTCGCAGATCCTTGGCGTGCAGCAGAGCGAGGACAATCCGTCGCACCAGCTTGTCGAGGAGTTCATGCTTGCGGCCAACGAATGCGTGGCCCGTGAGCTGCAGCGCCTTGACCTTCCGGGGCTCTACCGCAACCACGCCGCCCCCGACCAGGAGAAGCTCATGGACTTCGCGGCGGCTGCGACGCTCATGACCGGGGAGCGTGTGAAGGGGCTCGGCACCCGTGGCGCAATCGTCCGGTTTCTGAAGCATGCCGCCGAGTCCCCGTTGCGCGACGTCCTCTACATGACTTTCCTGAGGCATCTTCCCCGTGCCGACTACGGCGCCGAGTGCCAGGGGCACTATGGTCTTGGCAAGGAGTTCTACTGCCACTTCACCAGCCCGATCCGCAGATACGCGGACCTGCTCGTCCACCAGCAGCTTCTTTCCCACGACCTTCGCAGGAAGCCATACGGCGAGGCGGCGGTCGTCGACTTTGGCGCCCTTTGCAGTGCGAAGGAGTATCTCTGCGACCAGGCAGAATTTGCTGCCAGCGACCGTATGAAGATCCGCTACATCCAGCAGCTTCTGAAGGAGAGTGGGGGGGCATTGGAGTTGAAGGGCGAGGTGTGCCGCGTCGCAAAGAGCGGATGCCAGGTCTATCTGCCGGATTACGGGCTTGTCGCATACGCCAACGAATCCCAGCTGCCTGCCTCCTGGCGATTCGACCACACGAAGAATGCGTGGACAAACATCAAGGACGGCGACCGGCTTTACATTACGCAGACCCGACAGTTCCGGGTGGATTCCGCGGATCCGATCCGCGGGGAACTTCTGCTGAAACCCTCCCCTCTGGCGCCAAGGAATGAGCAGGATGCCAAGGGGCGCGGAAAGTCCCGCAGAGGATAGTCATACGAAAACATAGAGACAGAACAAGTACATGCTGACCTTTCTGATAGCATTTGCCGCCGCCGCAGTCGCCTCGTATTTCACATACGGAGCCGGCGAAGGCGGGCACTGGGGCTGGGCGATTCTGGCCGCGCTTGGCGCCGCGCTTGCAGTCATCATTCCAATCAACCTGTTTGTCCGCCGTCAGTTGAATGCCGTGGTCGGCGCCATCCAGCGTGATCTTCTGGCCATGCAGGAGCACATCCGCGCGAAGGCCACTACGCTGGCCAACCGGGGGCAGGGCAGCCCAAAGCTGGTCGCCCAGCTTGAGCAGGAGCAGGTCGAGTCAATCCGAGGCGTCATGCCCCAGATCGACTCCCTCAGGAAGTATCGGCTCTGGAATCCGCTCGTCAAATCCCAGGCGGATTTGATGAAGGCGCAGCTTCTCTACCAGATCAAGGACTATGACGCGGCGCGGCCCCTCATCGAGAAGGCGATTGTCTTCGACCCCTCCATCCTCTGCATGAAGATGATTCTGCAGTGGAAGAAGGACCCCGAGAACATCGAGCTCATCGGCAAGATTTTCCGCAAGAGCATTCCTCGTTTCAAATACGAGAAGGGAACCCTGGCCTACGCTACCTACTCCTGGATTCTCGTGAAGCAGAACAAGCTGACAGAGGCAGTGACCCTCCTTGACGAGGCGAAGAAGAAGACGGAGGATCCCGTCATCATCCAGAACTGGGAGAATCTTGCAAACCGGCGCCTCACGCGTTTCAGCAACGCGGGGCTCGGGGAGTCCTGGTATGCCCTCGGGCTTGAACAGCCGACGCCCGTCCGCGTGTCCCAGCAGGACCGCTTCGGCGGCCGCATGCGCGGAGGCTTCCGCAGATGAACGCGCCTGGCGCATTCAGAAAATACCACGGGCTCGGAAACGACTACCTGATTCCGCTGGATCCCAGGGAAGCAACGGCAGAGACCATCAATCCAGAAACTGTCCGGAAGGTCTGCGACCCGCACTACGGCCTGGGAAGCGACGGAATCCTCTACGGGCCATATCCGCCCTCCAGCCGGTTCTTCGGCTCCCTGAACCAGCCACAGGCAATCTGCGCATTCCGCATCCTCAACCCCGACGGAAGCGAGGCCGAAAAGAGCGGCAACGGGGTGAGAATCTTCGCACGCTATCTCTTCGACTGCGGAGCGGTGGAGCTGCACAAGCCATTCACTCTCGCTACGCTCGGAGGACCAGTCGTCTGCAAAATCGACGACCCGGATGACGCCATCCAGGCACAGATGGGACAGGTCTCCTTCGACAGCGCACGAATCCCAGTGGCCGGAGACAGGCGCGAAGTGCTTGACGAGACGCTGGACCTCGACACTGGCGACAGGGTCAGGTTCTGCGCGGCGACCGTCGGCAACCCCCACTGCGTCGTCCTGATGGGCGACGCCCTCCCCACAAGGGAACTGGCAATGCGCCTGGGCCCTGTCCTGGAATCCCACCCGCTCTTCCCGCACCGCACAAATGTCCAATTCCTGAAGGCGTTGGACGAGCACACGGTCCAAGTCGAAATCTACGAGCGTGGCGCCGGATATACCCTCGCCAGCGGGACAAGTTCGACTGCGTGCGCGGCGGTTGCGGTCCGGATGGGGCTTTGCAAGTCGCCGGTAAAGGTGGTCATGCCCGGCGGCGCCCTCACCATCACCCTGGCAGAGGATTTCCAGACGACCCTGGTCGGCCCGGTGGAGCGGGTCTATGACGCGCAGCTCTTCCTGCGCGGCGTGTCGTCGGAGTCCTGACAGTCGTTTTCATGAAGTATATTGGTCCACATCTTTCGATAGCGGGCGGCCTTCACCTGGCTGCCGACCGTGCCGTCGAGTGCAAGGCGAGCGGCTTCGCGATTTTCACGAAGAACCAGCGCCAGTGGCGCGCTCCCGAGGTCACCTCCGAGGAGGCGTCTCTCTTCCGCGAACATTGCGCAAGGGGCGGTTTCACAGCGAAGGCGATTCTGCCCCACGATTCGTATCTCATCAATCTCGGCAACCCCTCCGCAGAGAAGCGCGCCGCCGCCACGGAGGCATTTGTCGCCGAAATGAGGCGTGTGGAGGCCCTGGGGCTTCACCTGCTCAACTTCCATCCAGGCAGCGGCCTCGGCGACCCCGTCCCCGATACGCTGAAGCGAATAGCGGAGTGCATCCGGACCGCCCTCTCCGAGACGGATTGCGCGGTTGCGGTGATCGAGAACACCGCGGGGCAGGGCTCCGTGGTTGGGAAGAGCCTTGAGGAACTCCAGGCGCTCCTGGAGATGGTCGGACGCCCTGAACGGTGCGGGGTCTGCATCGACACATGCCACGCGTACGCGGCGGGAATCGACATCGCGACTCCCGAAGGGCTGGATGCATTCTGGAGTGAGTTCGATTCGAAAATCGGATTCAAATTCCTCAGGGGAATGCATCTCAACGATACAAGGTCCGCTCTGGGCTCCCATCTTGACAGGCATGCGCCGCTCGGGGATGGAATCCTGGGATGGGAGACCTTCCGAAGAATCGCCGCCGACCCGAGAATCGATGAAATCCCGCTGATTCTGGAGACCACCGACCCCGAAAGATGGCCAGAGGAAACCAGGTTCCTCCGCGAGGCGGCAGGAACCCCTGCATAACGATGTTTTCCCAAAAATGCCCTGACAGGCATAAATAGTCCCGTCCGTCGTCAACAACCAAATTAAAACCTACAAGATCAACATGGAACTCCCTCTCAATGTCAGTCTGAAGGACAAGGTGGCAGTCGTCACTGGAGCAGGTGGCGTGCTTTGCAGCATGATGGCGCGCGCGCTCGCATCGGCGGGCGCAAAGGTGGCCGTCCTTGACCTGCGTGAAGATGCGGCAAAGGCATGCGCAGACGAAATCAAGGCCGAAGGCGGCCAGGCCATCGCAATCGCCGCAAACGTCCTCGAAAAGGCCTCTCTCGAAGAGGCGCACAAGAAGATCCTCGATGCCTTCGGCCCCGTGGACATCCTCATCAACGGCGCAGGCGGCAACAATCCGAAGGGCACCACCGCCCACGAATACGCCACCCAGCAGGACGTGGTCAATCCCACTGCCGGTGAATTCAACTTCTTCAACCTGGATCCAAATGGAATCTCGTTTGTCTTCAACCTGAATTTCATCGGAACCCTGCTGCCGACACAGGTCTTCAGCACCGACATGGTGAAGAAGCAGCACGGGACAATCCTGAACATCTCCTCGATGAACGCATTCAGGCCACTCACCAAGATTCCTGCGTATTCGGGCGCAAAGGCGGCCGTCAGCAATTTCACCCAGTGGCTGGCCACACACCTCGCAAAGGTCGGAATCAGGGTCAATGCAATCGCACCGGGATTCTTCGTCACAAACCAGAACCGCGCACTCCTCACAAATCCCGATGGAACGCTCACTCCACGGGGACAGACAATCCTCACACATACCCCAATGGGACGGTTCGGAACCCCGGAGGACCTGCTCGGTGCGGCACTCTGGCTCCTGGATGACAAGGCGTCCGGATTCGTAAACGGAACCGTCATCCCAATCGACGGAGGATTCGCCGCATTCTCAGGAGTGTAATCCCCGAAAAAAACTCGTGCGCCACTTGAAATCTCTGGAAGCAGGGTTAAGTTAAGCGCCGCGTCTATGCTCTTGACGATTTTTCGCCTGGAACAGTGATGCTTCGAGTGGACCTGTAGCTCAATTGGATAGAGCGTCTGGCTACGGACCAGAAGGTTGGGGATTCGAGCTCCTCCAGGTTCACCATTATATCTCCCGTGGCGGGGTAGCTCAGTTGGTAGAGCGAAGGACTGAAAATCCTTGCGTCGCCGGTCCGATCCCGGCCCTTGCCACCATTTTTTAACACAAAAGGCGAAGCGCAATGCGTTTCGCCTTTTGTGTTAAAAAATGCCCCGGCGTAGCTGAGGCCGCGCCAGCGCCCGAAACGAAGCCGGGCAAGCCATCCTCTCCCCAGATCCTTCCCACATTATCCCCCAGATCCTCCCCAGATTATTCCCCTGATCCTCCCCAGATTATTCAGTTCGGGGCAGAGTCTCCGCACCTTTTCGGCGTTCTGCTCCAGCAACTCCTTGACATGGGCGAGGATGAGGACGCGCCCGCCCCAGAGCGTCACCGCGTCGGAGGCAATCCTCGCCAGGCATAAGCTCTTTCCCGTGCCCGTCGGGAGGACCACGCAGGGGGTGGTGTCCTTGGTTCGGAGGTGTTCGTAAACTTCATCTACGGCCTCCTGCTGGCATGGTCGCATAATCATATTGTTTCTTCATGTTTTTAGCTCTATTGTGTTGCATTTGGTTTTATATGTGCTACATTGTGTTCAATTCATTAAGACAATGGAGGACAGCATGAGCACAACAACTTTCAGTGTAAGAGTGGATTCCGCCCTCAAGGCGGAAGTCGAAAAATGTCTTTCGGACATGGGGATGAACATGTCCACCGCCATCAACATCTATCTGCGCCAGATTGCCAGGGTCAAGGCGATTCCCTTCGTCGTGACATCCGCCCCTGTGCCGAACAGAGAGACCATTGAGGCCATCGAGGAGGGCGAACGGATTGCCCGTGACCCAGGCGTGCCCGGCTACAAGGACATGGAGAGTCTGCGCAGGGCTCTCAACTCATGAAATACGAAGTCAAATTCACATCGCATTTCAAGAAGAACTACAAGCTGGCGCAGAAGCGCGGTCGCGATGTCGCCGCGCTGGACAAGGTGATTGAAATGCTTGCCGAAGGGCAGACGCTTCCAGACGAGTACCATGATCATTCACTCGTCGGGAACTACCGTGGATGCCGCGAATGCCACATTGAGCCGGACTGGCTTCTCATCTACAAGCTGTTTGAGAACGTGCTAGTCCTGGAACTTTCCCGCACCGGCACGCACAGCGACCTGTTCTAGCCCTCCACCTCCTCCTCGTCCTCCGGCCAGTCCTCGGGCGCGAGGCCGAAGTTCCGCATCTCAATGGCGGTCTCGGCAGAGCAAGAACAACATAGAATAAGAGACAATGGCGATGACAAAGAGACAGAAGACCACAAAGGCAATGCGCTTGAAGCTGGAATTGCAGGGCGTTGATGAGGAGTGCCTGGCGGTTCTGCGCCAGTTCTGCGGGGCAAAGGAGGGATATTCTCGTGAGATTCTCGCGTCTGCCGAGATGACGCTGCACGGACTGCACTACGCCATCATGCGCCTGTTCGGCTGGCTCAATGGACATCTGCACCGCTTCTCGCTTCCACAGAAGAACATGGATGCCTTCACCCAAGGCGAGTTCAGCAAATATCTGAACATGGTCGGGCTTTATTTCCGCTCGCCTGTGGATATAGAGGACCAGGACATCTTCTGGGACGACGACTACGAGGGAGAGGCCAGTTTCCGCAACTGGCTGCGCAGGAAATACACGGCTCCCTTCCACTTCCTGGGGGTGTCGGAGCAGTTCATGGCGGCGCGAAGGACAGTCGACATCTTCATCAAGGAACACCGCACTCTCCAGGTCATACCATCAGGGGATGGCAGACAAAGCGGCTATGTCCGCAAGCAGCTGGATGAAATCAAGCTGGACGAGGCTGGCACAGCGTTGGACGGCGGGATTGGCGGCTTGGCGGAACGGCTGACGCTTGAGGAGATTCTTTCGGACAAGCCTGCCACACCACAATAGACAAGGTTTCACAGTTATGCCGTGAGGCATCAGTGTTCTGCGAACGGAACGTCAAGGCTCTGGATGAAACGGTCGGGAAGATACTGAAGATGAAGGCGAGCGAGGCCATCGCCCATCGCCTGATGACCAACGCCATGTCGCCGTTGAATCCCAAGGTGCTGCCGCTGACCGACAGACTCAACTATGAGTTCGACTTCGGAGACGGATGGGAAATCGACATCAGCCTTGAAGGCATCTATGACAGCGACCAAACCGACGACGAAAAACTATCGGCGCAGATGAGACAGGTCATGGAGACGGGGCGTCCACTTTGTATCGCCATGGACGGCAACCTGCCGCTGGTGCAGGACGTGGGAGGCATCCACGGCTACTGCGATTTCCTCAAAACAATCAATGGCGAGGACGCGAATGCCAGGCAGGAGATGCTGGAGTGGGCACGCGGTCTCGGCTGGACGGGACGCAGGCAGACAGCCGAAAGACTGCTGTAAGAAAAACGAGAGGAACGTTGAAAAGTCCACGCCTCGACGGTTCGCTTTTTTGATAATGGCACAAGGACACTAGTGTCCCGTAAAAATCAAAATTGAGAGGTTTTATCTAATTGAAAATCAAGTAGTTACGATGTAGTTTTTAGTGTGTACCGATTTGAACGAGTATCTTTGCAGCAAGGACGGAAGCTGCAAATGAACAAGGACAAACACGTTTTCGCACAAATGACAGAGTATCTGGACTACCCCAAATTCAGACGCCTTGTCAGGAAGTACAGGGGTGATTCCTACGTAAAGCGCTTCACATGCTGGAACCAGTTGCTGACGCTGATGTTCGGGCAGCTGAGCGGCCGTGAGAGCCTCCGCGACCTTGTGACCGTGCTTGAGGCACACCAGTCGAAGTGCTACCATCTCGGGCTCGGCGACAGGCCTGCCTCAAGAAACGCCGTCTCGCTGGCCAACCAGACCCGCGACTGCCGCATCTTCGAGGAGTTCGCCTCCTTCATGATGGAGGAGGCGGGCAGGGAGTGCGCGGAAGACGTCTTCGGCCTCGGCGGCAATGTCTACGCATTTGATTCAACGACCATTCCATTGTGCCTCCCGCTCTTCCCCAGGGCAAGGTTCCGCAGGCACAAGGGCAGGGCGAAGGCCCATGTCCTCTACGACCTGGAGACGCATGTACCTTCCTTCTACCACATCACGGCGGCATCCGCCCATGACTCGAAGGCCATGCCGACCATCCCGTACGAGACTGGTTCGCACTACGTGTTCGACCGGGGCTGCAACGCCTTCGCCGGGCTCCATTGTATCAACAGGCTGGAGTCGTTCTTCATCGTGATGGCGAAGCAAAACCTGAAGTCCAGATGCGTCAGATGGAGGCGACGTCTGCCAAAGGATGTTCTGGGCGATGCCGAAATCGTGTTTACGGAGGAAGCCTCCTTCAAAAAAAACGAGAAGCTCCGGCAGGTGAGGTTCCACGACAAGGAGCAGGACAGGGATTTAGCCTTTCTCACGAATGCCTTCGGACTTCCCGCCCTCAAGGTGGCCGGTCTCTACAGGAGCAGATGGCAGGTGGAACTATTCTTCAGGTGGCTCAAGCAACACCTCAGGATCAAGAAGTTCTGGGGAACGACCGAGAACGCCGTGCGGATCCAGGTCGGCGTGGCGATTGCCGTTTTTTGCCTCGTGGCGATTGTGCGCAAGAAACTTGGAATCATGCGATCCGCCTACGAGATGCTCCAGATACTCAGCGTCTCCCTGACCGACAAGACCTCCGTGCGGGAACTCTTTGAGAGAAGCGAGCTGTCGCTCCCCGAAGCGCAGGGCACACCTTTCTTGCCTGGGTTCTTCGATTAAAAATGATTTCCTCCTCATTTTAACGGGACACTAGTAGTGCGAAATATAGAGCTGGCCTTATGGCAATAGTTCCTGTGCTCTTCTCCAATGTGGGATGGGTGGTACCTATTTTGGGAAAGAATTTGCTTGGATATCCACAAAAAAACTTCAAAATATCTTGCGAAAGGCAATTGGAGTGACATCTTATGAATTATCCAATCGGAAATCCATAATAATTCTTTACAGGGTATCTTGGGTCAATGAAACGGGACTTCTATCTGCAACAACTACTTGAACGGCTGGGCAACGGTCTGATCAAGGTCATCACGGGGATACGCCGCTGCGGCAAATCCTACCTGGTCTTCACGCTTTTCAAGAATCATCTCCTGGGGGAACGAGGTGTGCCGCCAGAACGGATTATCACGCTGGCGCTGGACGATGATTCCAACAGCAGGCTGAGAAACCCAAGGCTGCTCGGTGAGTACCTCCGTGAGAGAATCACCAGCAGAAACGAACGCTTCTACGTCCTCATTGATGAAATCCAGTACTGCTACCGAATCAAGCGCGACGACATTGACGAATCACAGGTTGCGCCTGAGGATCGAGACTCTCTTTACATCACATTCTACGATGTCCTCAACGGATTGCTACACCTGGGGGATGTGGAGGTCTATGTCACGGGAAGCAATTCCAGGATGCTTTCCGATGATGTGAAAACCATCTTCAGGGGGCGCGGAGACGAAATCCGCATCCATCCCTTCTCCTTTGCGGAGTACCACTCCTGCATTCAGGGCGATAGACTGGATGAATGGGACGACTATCTGACATATGGAGGGATGCCTCTGGCTGTCCTGGAAAGGAACGAGGCGAGACGTCGGACTTACCTGAACAGTCTGTACGAGGAGGTGTATCTGAAGGACCTTGTTGAGAGGAACGACATCCGCGATCTTCCGCTGCTAGAAAGTCTACTGGATGTCCTAAGTTCCTCGGTGGGCTCGCTGACAAACCCGACTAGGCTTGCGAACGCCCTCAACTCGGCCAACAGGCAGAAGGACACGACTGCCAACACCATCGAACAGTACATCCGCCACCTGACGCAGGCGTACCTTTTCAGCAAGGCCAGGCGGTATGACGTGAAGGGGAAGAAGTACCTGGAGACACCGTACAAACTCTACTCGGAGGATGTGGGGATTCGGAACGCACGGCTGAACTGGCGGCAGCAGGAGCGAACGCATCTAATGGAGAACGTCATCTACAACGAGCTTGTAAGGCTGGGGTATGCCGTCGATGTGGGAGTCGTGAATGTGGAAAGCCGCAAGGGCGGTGTGCGCGAGATGCGGCAACACGAAATCGACTTCGTCATCAACCAGGGATTCGAAAGAATCTACATCCAGTCCGCATTCACGATGGAGACGGAGGAGAAACGCAACCAGGAGGTTCTGCCTTTCCGCCATTGCCGTGACGCCTTCCGCAAGGTCATTGTGTCAGGCGGCACAGAGAAACTGTGGAAGGACGAGGAGGGATTCGCGCACATCGGGGTCGTCCCCTTCATGCTGAATGCAGGAGAAGTCCTGCCTTCCACGTAATGATCAGTCGCTCCCATCAACATCTTCAAACCATCCATCAATACAATTAAACATAAGAATCCATAATGAAAAGCAAAATCGATGAAATCGTGACCGCCAGCAATCTGTGCTCGGCGGCGGGAAGCCGTTCCTATTCGCGCGGCGAGGACTATTTCTAGCGTGGCACGGTGCATCATCTGTACCGCGACGGCGAGCAACTGACGGCGGATGTGAATGGAACGCACGTCTATCATGCCCGCATCACCAATGACGACGGCAGGGTTGACGGCGAATACAACTGCCCTGTCGGGCGCGACGGAGATTTCTGCAAGCATCTGGTCGCCCTGGGACTGACGTATCTGGACAGGCAGAAGAACGCTCCAACGGAGAAGAGCAGGTCCGTCTTCAGCTGGAAGGATTTCCTGAGGAAGTGCGACAGGGACGAACTCATCAAGATTATCCTTGAGACGTCTCCGAATAACTCCGACGCCCGAAAATCATCCTGGCTACCTGTGTATTTCGATTTCATCGGGGCTGCGAACCATTTGAACGAAGCAGGTCTTCTTCAACTCTTTCAACAAAATGGCATCTCTCGACTTGATTTTCGTTGTTTGTAAGTTAAAGTATGGAAAAACGTAGAAAAGTTGCAAAAACGAGAGTTAAAAACGATGATAATCTCTTTTTCATTGCAGAACTACCGTTCCTTCAAGGAACGCCAGGTCCTGAATCTACACGTGGAACAAGGCGATGAACTCCCGCAGAACATTGCGACTCCAGACAAGGAGAAAAAGATTCCCGTCGTGAGGACGGCAGGCATATATGGTGCGAATGCCAGTGGGAAAAGCAATCTTCTTCGAGGAATGCAGTCAGCCTTGAACCTTATTCTGGGTTCTCATAAGTTAGACCGCAACAGCGACATCCCCTATTATGAACCATTTCAATTAGATGACAAGACATTGAACGCACCAGTGGAGTTTGAGCTTGACTTTATCGTGGGCGGGCTTCATTTCCGCTATGCGTTTGCATATACGGACAAGGAAATCACCTTCGAGGAACTAGGGTTCTATCCATCCAACAAGGAGGCTATTCTCTACACACGTAGGAAGGGGGAGAACATAGACCAAATCATGCTGGGAGGACTTCTCAAGGGGAAACGGCGCAAAATCGCCTTCCTTCCCAATCAACTATATCTGTCCGTTGCCGCCAACACCGAAGGGGGGGCGCAGGTTCTGTACGATGTCTGGAACGCTGCCAACCACAATGTTTCCATAAATATGAACGGAGTGATTCAAGCTTGGCCATGTAATCTTCTGCTCGGTTCTCCAGAGGGGCAGCAAAAGCTGCTTTATTTCTTAAAAGCCGTGGGAACGGGAATCGATGCACTTTCCGTTGAAAAGAATGACGAGCAGCTGCTGGCGGCGATGTACCAGTCTCTGCCTCCATCCGAACGAATGTTGATTCTTGATGCGAACAAGTACAAGGTGCGTTGCGGCCATCGGGATTCCAAGGGCGAGATGGTCTATTTTGACCTGGCCAATGAATCAATGGGCTCCGCACGTTTCCTCTTGATGGCGGGAAACATCTATTATGCCTTGAAAAAGGGGAAGGTTCTGGTTATCGATGAGATGAACACCAGCCTGCATCCACAACTGGTGGAATTTCTGGTGGAACTCTTCAACGATCCCGAAATCAATACCCAAAACGGCCAGTTGATCTTCTCCACACACGATGTGACCCTGATGAATCCCTCCTACATGCGCCGTGACCAGCTATT
>OQWM01000320.1_pt1 | contig 29157 bp, 22 predicted proteins | sample 1691531 | NCBI WGS metagenome assembly OQWM01 (sample SAMN03418257, study PRJEB22391) | human gut metagenome | biome: human-gut; feature: organic feature; material: feces | host: Homo sapiens | place: Tanzania | collected 2013-01
CGGCGACCACCGAGATCTACACTCTTTCCCTACACGACGCTCTTCCGATCTAAACTCGACAGTCTCTTTCTTGTTTTTCGCAAGGTCGAGTTTCTTGATGCCTCTTGACAACAGATAGATGTGTTTGAATGAAGCGTCAGCCTGCATATTGCCATAGCCCACATTCTTCATCACCAGTTCGGTCTTTTCTTCAAGGAGGTTATGACACCAGAGGTCGTAACCGTCTTCGAAGCGTGACTGATAATAGAGCGTGTCACCCTTAGGACTGAGTATGGCGTCGCCCAGATGACTTGAGTTGACGGTGAGACGGATGATACGGTCCTGGCAGTTGTCAAGGTCGAATACCAATGGTTTGACGGCAGACTTTTGAGTGCCCTTGTCGGTTTTGCTATTCTTCTTGTTTTTGCTGTTTGCTTTTGCAGGTTTGCTCTGGCTGTTGTTTGCCTTGCGAGCTTCTGCCTGCTTCTTATCGTAGATTTCCTTCTCCTCTTTGCTCATCAGGAAGCGCTCGTAGGCTTCTTGGTCGAGGAACATGATGTATTCATCGCTTTCAGCTCCCCAACTGCCATGACTTCTATAACCGGCACGATCGCTCTGGTAGATGATGGCTTTACCACCCAATGCCCACTGAGCATTGTCGTCGCTATAGCCGCTGTTGGTCAGGTTGAATACGGGTTTCTGACCTGAAGCATCAACCAGTGCTACATCGGGACTGTGCCATCCACCGTTGCCAATATAGCTTGCCAACAACCAACGGCTATCGGGACTCCATTCAAACCATAGGTCGCCATCGGTATAGCTGCACTGATATTTTCCATCGAGCACGGTGCGTACCGAACGACTGGCGATGTCGAGTACACGCAGGTCGCCACGGTCTTCGAAGAATGCCAGTTGTTTACCATCGGGACTGTACTTCGGTTGTTGTGAAATATGTTGTCCGTCGGTGAGACGTTCTTCTGTCAGATTGCTGCTATAGGCAAACTGTGACTCTGATTTCTCTGCCAGTGTAGTGCGGTAAATCTGCCATACTCCATTGCGCTCAGAAGAATAAGCAATGCTGCGTCCATCAGGTGAGAACGAGAGGTCGCGCTCCTGTTCTGGAGTATCTGTAATCTGACGAGTAGTGCTGTAGTCGATGGCTGTTACATAGACGTCACCATGGAGAATGAAGGCAATCTCCTTGTTGTTGGGAGAAAGACAAATCTCTGTTGCACCAGAATGTAGTATTCTGCGCACTACGCTATGGTCGTTGTTGTCGGTTGTGATATTGATATTGACCTTGCGTTCCTGTCCGTTCTGCATGACATAGATTTCACCGTCATAAGCATAGCACAAAGTGCCCTTCTTGTCAGCAGTAAGGAATCGTACGGGGTTCTTGGTATGATGGGTCAGTTGCTGTTCGCCACTGCCATCGGTATTGCGCTTCCATACGTTGAAGGTGCCGTCTTTCTCACTCAGATAATAGAATGAACGACCATCGGGAGCCCATACCGGATTGCGGTCTTCGCCACGGAAGGAAGTCAGTTTGGTGTATTGTCCTTTGCTGAGCAACCAGATGTCGCGAGTAATAGCTGACACATGGTGTTTGCGGAATGGGTCTTCATATCCTTTCACGTCATGATAGAGCACATCGCCATTGGCATTGATGCTTGGCTGTTCCATGGTGATGGTGGAGTAGAGTCGTGGACGTCCGCCAGTAGTGCTGACCTCATAAACCTGAGGGAAGGTGCTGCTGGCGAGTTGGCTCGACAAAACGGCAGGCATCATATTGGCACTAAAGAGTACGTGTTGTGCATCGCTAAATACCAATGGAATCTCATTGCCACTATGTGTGGTGAGTCGGGTAGGCGTTCCGCCAGTAGCCGGCATGATATAGACATCGAGACTACCTTCGCGTGCAGAGGCAAAGGCAATGTTTGTTCCGTCAGGACTCCATACCGGATAAGCATCATAGGCACTGTTGGTAGTTAGCTGACGGGCATTGCCACCATTAATTCCCACTGTAAAAATGTCACCTTTATAGGAAAAGGCGATGGTCTGTCCGTCTGGTGACAGGGCGCAGAAACGCAACCATAGCGGTGTTTCAGCACGTGATGACAGAGGCATGGCCATTAAGAACAAGGCCATGAACAAGCGGCAAGCCGCTGAAAACACGTTGTGCATAGTCATAGTTTTTTTGATAAGTAATTGATATTGATAGTAATGATTATTACGGAAAAGCTCGGACTCAGTCACACTATCTCCCCGTTAGCTTTAGGGTAGGGGTGTCCAGTTGTCGTTGCGAGCAAAGACATTAGCCACTGTGATTTTCTGTGCTTCCTTCTTGGTGAGTTGTCTGCTCCATGTGGCACGCTTGCCGGTGGCAGCACCTTCACCTTGGTTGTTGTATTCCATGTAACGTGCGGTCTGTTTAGCCTCTTCGCGCCAATGATGCCAACCCTCTGGACGTATCTGTTGAGGCAACTGGCAGTTCATGAAGAGCGTATAGCCATAGTCTCTCCAAGGACGTCCGAGATATACTTTCGTTACCTCGGGTGCTGTAGTGATGCGACAGTTGTTGAAGATGTAACCGTAGGTCACCTCTTTTGGTGTTGAAGCCGCTGTGATATATGAATTAGCTTTGCAGTAGATGTCACAGTTTTCAAACCATGCTGTTGAAGGACCGAAGATAAAGTCGGTAGTACCTTCTATATAGCATCCGGAGAAATAGAGGCGTGTGTTGGCATTACCCGTATATATGGTGTCCTGATGTCCCAAGAATCGGCAGTTGACAAAAAGCAGGCAGTCACCTTCGGTATGTAGGGCTACAGCCTGTCCGAGTCGTGCAGAATTGTTCTCGACGGTAATGTTCTTCAAGGTGATATGACTACCTCCTATGCGCAAGGTATAGGTACGGAAAGTTCCCATGCCTTTACCGATTTCTGGTAGATATACGTTGGCATGGTCATCCCATGTGATGATGGTATTGTCTCGGTCTTCTCCACATATTTCTATATTGGTGAGCCACTGTGGAACGGTGAGCTTCTCTTTATAGATGCCTTTTTTAACATAAATCACTTTGTGATAGTCCATAAAGGCGCGGCACACCTCGATAGCTTCTGCCACATTGCGGAAGCGTCCTGTACCATCACGTGCCACTACGATGGTGTCTGGGTTGTCAAAATTCTCTTTTGCCTCCATACCGACTACGGCACATAAGGCATAAATCATGCAGATTAGTTTTTTCATGTTGTATAGCAGTTTGATGTTCAGTTATAGTCCATACCGACGATCACATAATCTGTGACACGTCTTTGACGTCCTCAATCTTCCTGAGTTTATCCATGATAATCTTGGCATCTTCTCTGTCGTGGACACGCAGTTCGATAGATCCGTCGAAGAGACCTTCTTCGCTGGTGATAGAGAATTTATGGATATTGACATTGAGTTGTGAGGATATGATACTTGTGATATCCATAACGATACCGACACGGTCGATACCTTGTATGCGGATGCATGCATCGAAGAACAGTTTCTTGTGCATATCCCATTTGGCATCGAGTATGCGGTTGCCATAGCTGGTCTTGAGCTTTGCAGCCACAGGACAGGCACGCTTATGTATTTCGATGCGGTGCTTGTTGTCGATGAATCCCAGGATATCGTCACCAGGAATAGGGTGGCAGCAATGTCGGAACTTATATTGTCCGATATTGTCGTCGGTGATATAGATCGGTTTCTTACGGTTGAAGTTTTCAGGAACCACAAAGAATTCCTGTTGTGTGGTATCCTCTTTCTTCTGTTGTTTGCCACGTCCGAGGAACGGTACGAGTCGTCGCCAACCTTTTATAGTGCTTGGATTGTTCTTGCCGTGCAGTTCGTCGAGGTCTTTTTCTCCCAGCAGAATAGTCTTCTCTCCCAGTGCTTGAAGCAGTTCCTCGCGGTTTTTCACTTCATGGAACGCAGCGAGTTTATCGATGGTAGCAGCGGTATTCTCTATCTCGTTCTTGGTCAGGAAGGCATTGAGTATTTCTTCGCCTTGTTTCTGCATCTCTCTGCCGTCACGTCTGAGTATGGCTTGTATCTTAGCTCTTGCCTTGGCGGTAGATACAAAGTTGATCCACGAAGGTTGTACGTGTTGTGATTTCGATGTCAGGATCTCCACTTGGTCACCACTGTTGAGTTTGTGGCTCAGCGGTACCAGTTTATGATTTACCTTTGCGCCAATACAGTGAGAGCCCAAGAAGGTGTGTATGCTGAATGCAAAGTCGAGTGCTGTACATCCTGCAGGCATCGTTTTGATTTCTCCTTTCGGTGTAAACACAAAGATTTCCGATGCAAAGAGATTGAGTTTGATAGCATCGAGGAAGTCCATTGCATCGGGCTGCGGGTCGTCAAGAATTTCCTTGATGGTACGCAACCATTCGTTGAGTTCGCTCTCATCTTCAGAGTATTCGTTCTCTTCGCCCTCTTTGTATTTCCAGTGTGCGGCAAATCCCTGTTCTGCAATCTCGTCCATACGGTCGGAACGAATCTGCACCTCTATCCATCGTCCTTGTTTTGACATCAGGGTGACATGGAGTGCTTGGTATCCGTTGGCCTTTGGGTGGTTGAGCCAGTCGCGCAATCGGTCTGGGTGCGACTTGTATATCTTAGAGATAGCAACATAGATGTTGAAACATTCGTTGACCTCCTCCTCACGTTTCTCAGGTGTGAAGATGATGCGCACTGCCAGTATGTCGTAGATTTCGTCGAAAGTCACATGTTTATTCTGCATCTTATTCCAAATGGAATATGGTGTTTTGACGCGTTCTTTGATTTCATACTTGATACCCATCTTCTTGAGAGCCTCTTCGATAGGAGCTGTAAACTGGTCGAAGAGTTCTCGGCGTGATGCTTCTGTAGATGCGAGTTTAGCCTTGATGCTATTGTATTCGTCGGGATGTTCATACTGGAAACTCAGATTTTCCAGTTCTGATTTGATTTTGTTCAGTCCCAAACGGTTCGCCAATGGTGCGTAGATATACAGTGTTTCTCCTGCAATCTTGTATTGTTTGTTGGCAGGTTGCGACTGCAGTGTGCGCATATTGTGCAGTCGGTCGCATATTTTGATGAGTATGACCCGGATGTCATTGCTCATAGTGAGCAAGAGTTTCTTGAAGTTTTCAGCTTGTGCCGAAGCCTGTTCACCGAATATACCTCCACTGATTTTTGTCAGTCCATCAACAATTTGTGCAATCTTCGAGCCGAAGATGTTTTCTATATCTTCGGTGGTGTAGTCTGTATCTTCCACCACATCATGAAGCAATGCAGCACATATACTTGTAGAACCGAGTCCCACTTCTTCGCATGCAATTTGTGCTACGGCGATAGGGTGCATGATATAGGGCTCCCCCGACAGTCGGCGGACACCTTTATGTGCTTGTCTTGCAAAGTTGAAAGCCTTCGTGATGATGTCCACTTTCTTGCGGTGACGTGATGCCAAATATGTATCCAACAAGTGTTGGAAGGCTCCGTTAATCAATTCATTGTCGGCTGTTTCCTTGTTTTTGATGTCCTCGTCCATTGTCGTCTGCCAATTATAGGTGAATACTATACCTTATTTATATATATAGGGAAGAATCGTTATTGGTGCAGTGTCTTATCTGCGTCTTCTGCTGCGTGCCTTGCTGTGTTTTCTGCTGTGCCTTGCCTTGCCGCGTCGTGCTTTTGATTTTGATCCGCGATGCATATGGGAGCGTCTTGTGACGCGCCACTTTCGGCTCTTCACATAGCGTTTGCTCTTATGATAGTAGGTAGGCACATCATCGTTAACCTCCACCTGCATGCGGTTAGTCAGCAGTTCGCCTGCCCTATAGTTGCTGATAGAGTCTTCCATTTCGATGAATCGGTTGACGTCAGCCAGTGGCAGTCTGATGGCGTATGGCTGTGTGGCACCTGGTACCACGTCGTGTCGATACATCGGGTTGAGTGCTCGAAGCTGTTCGATATCTATTCCCAACACCCCAGCAATCTGTTGCAGATGGATGTTTCGCGCCACCATCACTGTATCTGTTTGTGCAGGCAATGTGCTGTGCATCGGACAGATGTTATGCTTCGAGTAGTAGGTCATCATGTAGTTGGCAGCTATGAAAGCCGGCACGTAACCTCTTGTTTCTTTTGGCAGATAGGGATAAATCTGCCAATAGTCTTTTGATCCTCCAGACCTTTGTATTGCCTTGTTGACGTTAGCCGGTCCACAGTTGTAAGCAGCGATGACGAGGTTCCAGTCGCCAAACACCTTATAGAGATCGCTCAGATAGTGTGCAGCAGCAAACGAAGCCTTGATGGGGTCGCGACGTTCGTCAACGAGTGAGTTGACCTGCAGGCCGTATGTTTTTCCTGTGGCGAGCATAAACTGCCAGAGTCCAGTAGCGCCCACTCTTGATACGGCTTTGGGGTTGAGTGCCGATTCTATGATAGGCAGATTGCGCAGTTCGAGTGGTATCTGGTAGAGATCGAGCGCCTCTTCAAAGATAGGCATATAGAAGTTGGATGCTCCGAGTGCATAGCCTATAGTGCGTCTGAGTCTGGTGCAGTATCTGTCGATAAACTGTTGCACTACCTCATTATGTGCCATTTCCATGACGGTAGGCAGTCTGTAGAGGCGTTCGACAAACACCTCTGTGGGATATGAAGGATTTTCATTTGTTGTATTACAGTCTTCGGGTGTGAGATATGTTTTCGCCATATACTCGTTGAGCAGACTGTCGAGGTCATAGGTCATTGCTTCAGGAAATTCGATAACTTCCTCTTTACCCTCTTCGTCAATAACGATGAGTTCATCCTCTTCGTCGGTATCTTCTTCGTTTGTAGTCACCACCTGTGCTTGTACGCCCATGATTATGGCGGTCAGCAGGGTGAATATGCTAATAAGTCTTTTGTTCATTCCTTTTCTTGTTGCTTTCTTTTTTTAGTGAGTGTGGTGTGTGATTAGAAGTTGAGGCTGCAATTCACACCCAGCGACTGTGCCGTCAGCGGATTTCCCCCGTTATGGTTGGGAATGACTGTAGGCTTTACTTTCAGACTGAGGTCTTTTGATATATCGAACACCGATAGTTCGGCATCAACATAGGCATCGATGACCGATAGGGCATAGACACCTACCATCACAAAGAAGCTCATGTCGCGCCAACGGCGGTATTTGTCTTTACGGCTTTTGAATATCTGTTTATACCTTTCTTCGTTGCTGCTGTTTATCTGCATGCCGAGATGCAGGAATTTGTTGTAGCTGTTGGTATTTGGATCATCGTCCATGATGTCGAGGTAGGCTTGCGAATAGTCGTGATACATCTGGTTGTTCCAGGTGATGGCGTAGGCGCAGCCCACGAAGCCTCCATATATAATAGGTAGCTTCCAGTATTTGCGATTGTAGATCTGTCCTGCACCCGGCAGTACCAGGGCGAGCCACATGGCTCTTTTAGCCTCAGGCTTCCAGGTGGTCCAGTCGCGTTTCTTCTTTTGCACAGGCTGCAACGATGTGTTGAGCTTGGCCAGATTCATGCTGTCCTGGCTGGTGATGGCAGAATCCACCGAGAGCTTGGCCTCCTGGGTAGCCAGCCGGGCTGAGTCGGAGGCTGCGAAGGCAGGTACGGCCACTTCGGCCTTCGCCTTCTGCTTCTGTGCGGAAGCATTGAGCGAGGCTGCCAGCATGAGAGCCGAGATGCAGATATGTGATAATTTCAAATTCACTTTTTATTCTTGTTTCAGTTTATCGAAAACATTCATGATGTGCTCCAGCTCCTCTTCATTGGCGAAGGGGATGCTGATCTTTCCCTTGCCCTTGGCTGAGCAGGAGAACTGCACCTTGGTGTTGAGGAAGGAAGAGAGGCGGTCTCTGAGCATGGCAAACTCCTCTGGCACCTGTGCCTTGGCTGTGATGGTCTTCTTGCCGCTCTCCACGTCTTCTCCGTTCTTGAGTCGCTGCACCATCTCTTCCACCTTTCTTACGGAGTATCCGTTTTTCTGGATTTCCTTGAAGAGTTTAATCTGCAGCGAAGGACTGTCCAGGGCGAGCAGTGCACGGCAGTGGCCCATGTCGATTTCCTTCTTCTGCAGTGCCATCTGCACCTGTGCAGGCAGCTTCAGGAGTCTCAGATAGTTGGCGATGGCAGCACGGCTCTTGCCCACGCGTTCTGAAACTTTCTCCTGGGTCATTCCCTCGTTTTCCATCAGATGTTCGTAAGCCAGAGCGATTTCTATGGCGTTGAGATCCTGGCGCTGGATGTTCTCCACGAGCGCCATCTCCATCACGTTCTCGTCGCTGATGGTGCGGATATAGGCTGGGATGGCTGTAAGGCCAGCCAGCTGGGAAGCTCTCCAGCGGCGCTCACCTGCTATGATCTGGAAGTGATTCTCTGCTATCTGTCGCAGGGTGATGGGCTGGATGATGCCGATGGCACGGATGCTGTCAGCCAGTTCCTGCAAGCTTTCCTCGTCGAACTCTCTTCGGGGCTGATTAGGATTTGCCTCAATCTGGTCGAGCGGAATCTCGTTGATGGTGCTGCTGCCCTGCGTGCGGACTCCCTCGGTTGATATGAGGGCATCGAGACCGCGTCCCAGGGCATTGCTCTTCATGCCGTTATTGAATTTCTTGTGTACTGCCATTTTTTACTTTTAATCTTTGAATTTTGAACATTTACCTTTCCTGAAGGGTTCAATTTCTTTCTACTAACTGTTTCTGTTGATAATCTCCTTCGCCAATGCCAGATGGTTTCTGGCGCCGTTGCTCTCTGCATCGTAGAGGATGACTGGGAGTCCGTGGCTCGGGCTTTCGCTCAGTTTCACGTTGCGCTGAATCACCGTCTTGAACACCAGTTCCTGGAAGTGGCGCTTCACCTCGTCGTAAATCTGGTTGGCAAGGCGCAGGCGGCTGTCGTACATCGTAAGCAGGAATCCCTCTATTTCCAGTTTCGGGTTCAGCTTGCTCTTGATGATCTTGATGGTGTTGAGCAGTTTGCTGATACCTTCTAGCGCAAAATACTCGCATTGCACTGGGATGACAACGCTGTCGGCTGCGGTGAGCGAGTTCACGGTGATGAGTCCCAATGAAGGCGAGCAATCTATGAGTATGTAGTCGTAATCGTTGCGGATGGGTTCGAGCAGGTTCTTGATGACCCTTTCTCGATTTTTCAGGTTGAGCATTTCTATCTCAGCGCCCACGAGGTCGATGTGGCTTGGCACGATGTCGAGACCGTCGATGTCGGTGGTATAGATAGCATCTCGAATATCTGCATGGTCGATGATGCATTCGTAGAGCGAACATTCCACCTCGCCAAGGTTAACGCCCAGTCCGCTGGATGCGTTCGCCTGCGGGTCGGCGTCGATGACAAGCACCGTCTTCTCCAGTGTGGCGAGCGATGCTGCCAGGTTGATGGTCGTAGTGGTCTTTCCGACACCACCTTTCTGATTAGCTAATGCGATTATTTTTCCCATTTCTTTTGTTTATATAATAACCTAAAGTGTGCGCCCGTGAGCTAAAAATGGCTTTCGAGTGCAGAATTTTTCGGCAAAGATACAAAAAATATGCGAGAAATATGTTTCTTTAAAGGTTTTTTCGTACTTTTGCACCAAAAAGAAAGATATTTTTATGGAAAATAAGAGACCTTTAGTGTTAATTTCAAATGATGATGGCTATCATGCCAATGGTATCAAGACCCTCGTGCGCTTTCTGAAAGACTGGTGCGACGTACTCGTTGTGGCTCCCGAAAGTGCCCGCTCCGGATTCGCCTGTGCCTTCTCGGCTACCACTCCGCTGCGACTGAAGCGCCGTCATAATATGGGCGAAGATGTGGAGGTTTGGTCGTGCAGCGGTACGCCGGTGGATTGTGTCAAACTGGCGCTCGACCAGTTTTACAAGGACCGTCGCCCTGATCTCGTAATCGGCGGTATCAATCATGGTGATAATTCCAGTGTGAACAATCACTATTCAGGTACGATGGGTGTAGCCAAGGAGGGATGTATGCAGCACATTCCTAGCATTGCCTTCAGCAGTTGCAACTATGATGAGAATGCCGATCTCTCGCCTTTGCGAGACGGTGTAACCCAGGTGGTGAAGATGGTGCTGGAGAAGGGCTTGCCGAAATATACCTGCCTGAATGTCAACTTCCCGGCACAGCCTCCGTTCAAGGGCTTCAAGGCTTGCAGAATGGCACATGGCTCGTGGATCAACGAGGTGGAACATCGTACGCACCCTCATGGGTATGAATACTATTGGATGGTGGGCGATTATCGCAATGACGAACCGGATGCTGCGGATACAGATCAATGGGCGGTGAATCATGGCTATATTGCCATCACGCCGACCAAGATTGATATCACGGATTATGATTGGATCAAGAACTTTGAATTATGAAGTATTATTTGATTGTAGGAGAGGCGAGTGGCGACCTGCATGCCAGCAGATTGATGCGTTCGCTAAAAAATGTTGACGAGTTTGCGGAATTTAGGTTCTTTGGTGGCGACTTGATGGCTGCCGAAGGTGGCACTCGTGTCAAGCATTACAAGGAGCTTGCCTATATGGGCTTTGTTCCTGTGCTGATGCATCTGGGTACCATCTTTTCTAATATGAAAAGATGCAAGGAAGATATTGTGAAATGGAAACCGGATGTGGTAATCCTTGTAGATTATCCTGGATTTAATCTGAATATCGCTAAGTTCTTGAAAAAGAAGACTAATATTCCGGCGTACTATTATATCTCGCCTAAAATCTGGGCGTGGAAGGAATGGCGAATCCGCAGTATCAAGCGTGATATCGCCGAACTTTTCTCCATCCTGCCTTTCGAGGTGCCTTTCTTCGAGAAAAAGCACCGTTATCCTATCCATTATGTAGGTAATCCTACGGCAGAAGAGGTGAATGAGTTTCGGTCGGAATATCATCAGAATTTCGTGGAGTTTTGTGAAGAGAATAATTTGGACAGGCATCGCCCGATTATTGCTTTGCTTGCCGGAAGCCGTTTGCAGGAGATTAAGGATAATCTGCCTGCCATGATTGAGGTGGCAGAGCGGTTTGAGGATTACCAGATGGTGCTTGCAGGAGCTCCTTCCATTGAGGATTCTTATTATGAGAAGTTCTTGAAGGGTACGCCTGTCAAGATGGTGCGCAATAAGACCTATCCGCTCCTGAGTCACAGTACGGCGGCTTTGGTAACGAGTGGTACGGCTACTTTGGAGACGGCGCTGTTCGAGGTTCCGCAGGTGGTTTGCTATGAGACTCCATTGCCGCATCTGGTTCGCCTTGCGTTTAAGCATGTGATGTCGTGCAAGTATATTTCGCTGGTGAATCTGATTGCCGACAAGGAAGTGGTGCAGGAGATGTTTGCCGACCGTTTTCAAGTGGATGCCATCGCCGACCAGCTTTATCGGATTTTGCCAGGCAAGGAGGGCAGGGAGCGTATGCTTTCTGAATATCGTGAGGTGAGAGAACGTCTGGGTAACCAGGTTGCTCCTGATGAGGCTGCTGCCATTATGTTCGATCTCTTGGTCAAGCGTCGTGAAATGCTGGTTAGACTTGCCAAGGAGAGAGCCGAAGCAGAAGCCAAGGCTGCTGCCGAAGCCGCCGAGCGTGCCCGATTGAAAGCCCTGGCTGAAGCAGAAGCTGCTAAAAAGAAGGCAGAACAGCAGGCTGAGGCTGCCAGAAGGAAGGCAGAGCTGGAAGCCGAAAAGGCAAGAAAGAAGGCGGAAGAGGCAAGAAGATTGGCAGATGAAGAAGCCGAAAGAGCCAGAAGGGCAGAAGAGCAACTCAATGAGTCGCAGCAGGAGGAATTGAAATAGCTACTCCATGAGTTGTAGCAGGAGAATTTGAAATAGCAGCTCCATGAGTTGTTGCCGTTATAAACGTAAAAAATCCAAGCTAGAATGAATCTGGCTTGGATTTTTTTCCTTATTATACTTTTCTTAAACGGAGGTCTATCCGAAAAGCTGGAGAGTGTAGAGATAAATCACGGCAGCTGGAATCGCCATGAGTGATGAATCGAAGCGGTCGAGCATTCCGCCATGTCCCGGCAGGATATTACCGCTATCCTTCACTCCCAGAGTGCGCTTGAAGAGACTCTCTACCAAATCGCCCCAGGTTCCGAAAACTGCTACAACTACTCCTAAACCTACCCATCCGAGAATGCTGAGGCGGTGAGCCTCGCCATCGTTGGCAATGTAACCGATGATGATGGCTGCGATAATCACGAAGATGCCACCACCGATGCTGCCTTCCCAACTCTTCGCCGGACTGATGCGAGGAAACAGCTTATGCTTGCCGAAAAGCGAACCGCTGCAATAAGCACCCGTATCATTGGTCCAGAGGAAGATGAATACGCTCAGAGGCAAAAGCATGTCGTAATGAATCTGACCATCGAATGCCGAAGTCTCAAATGCCAACACGTTGATCATCGAGAATGGAAGGGCAATGTACATCTGTGAAAGCATGGTGTAAGCCCAGTCGTTGATGGCATTCTTGTTGGCTGTATAGAGCCCTCCGATGAAGAGGTAGATGATGGTGAGCAAGTAAGGTACGAATACTACGAAGTTGCCCACGATACCTGTACGGAATCCTGCTACGGCAAGGAAGAAATATACTCCTGCCACGGTGGTGATGAATCGGTTGACGGTTACATCGTCCTTTTGGTTCACCAGTCCGCAGTACTCCCAGATGCTTAGGCCTGTAATCAGAGCAAATAGGAATACCATCGCCCTAGGATTCAGGAAGCAAGATACCATACACACGACGAAGAGTACGCCTGTGATGGATCTAATTACTAGATTTTTTTGTTTCTCAGTCATGGTCTTGCTTTTTATTCGTTATTTTTCTCGTTTTCAGAAGTCTTCTCTGAGACATTTACTTCTGCATTCTCAGAAACCTTTGCAGGAGTCTTCTCTGAAGTCTTCTCTTCTGCCTCCTCCTTCGAAGCTTTCTTGGCCTCTTCATGTTCCTTGATGGCAGCCTGAACCTCAGGCATATCCTTTACAGCATCATCAATCTTAGGCTGTTCATCTTCCATGATTTCCTGAGAACGGCTCAGCCAAGGACGCTTGCCGAAGATGTGCTCCACGTCTTCGGCCATAATCACCTCTTTTTGAATCAGCAGCTCGGCAAGGGCGTTGTGACCCTCCTTGTGCTCCATCAGGATGTTCTTGGCACGGGTGTATTGCTCGTTCACCATCTGCAGAACCTCCTTGTCTATCTCGCGGGCTGTAGTCTCTGAGTATGGACGCTGGAACGAATACTCGTTCTGGTTGTAATAGCAGATATTTGGCAAAGTCTTGCTCATACCCAGATAAGCCACCATTCCGTACGCACTCTTGGTCGCGCGTTCCAGATCGTTCATCGCACCGGAAGAAATATGACCGGTGAAGAGTTCCTCGGCTGCACGTCCACCCATCAGTGAGCACATCTCGTCGAGCATCTGTTCCTTGGTGGTAATCTGTCGCTCTTCTGGGAGATACCAGGCAGCACCGAGTGCCTGACCACGAGGCACGATGGTAACCTTGATGAGCGGATTGGCATACTGGCAGAACCAGGAGATGGTTGCGTGACCTGCCTCATGGAGTGCGATGCTTCGTTTCTCATCGGCAGTCATCACTTTGGTCTTCTTCTCCAGTCCGCCTACGATTCTATCTACGGCATCGAGGAAATCCTGCTTGCATACCGCCTTCTTGTCGTGGCGGGCAGCGATGAGGGCAGCCTCGTTACATACATTTGCAATATCAGCACCCGAGAAGCCCGGAGTCTGACGAGCCAGGAGATCCACGTCCACGGTATCATCTATCTTGATAGGCTTGAGATGAACCAGGAAGATAGCCTTACGCTCGTTCAAGCCTGGAAGATCTACGTGGATTTCTCTGTCGAAACGGCCTGCACGGAGCAGGGCGCTGTCGAGCATATCCACACGGTTGGTAGCTGCCAGGATGATGACACCACTGTTGGTTCCGAAGCCGTCCATCTCTGTAAGCAGGGCGTTGAGAGTGTTCTCTCGCTCATCGTTTCCGCCCATTGCCGGGTTCTTGCTGCGGGCACGACCCACTGCATCGATCTCATCTATAAAGATGATGCAAGGAGCCTTCTCCTTTGCCTGGCGGAAGAGGTCGCGGACGCGCGATGCACCCACGCCGACGAACATCTCTACGAAGTCTGAACCGCTCATAGAGAAGAATGGCACGCCAGCCTCGCCAGCCACCGCCTTTGCCAGGAGTGTCTTACCAGTTCCTGGAGGACCAACGAGCAATGCGCCCTTAGGAATCTTACCACCCAGGTCTGTATATTTCTGCGGATTCTTGAGAAATTCCACGATTTCCTCTACTTCCTGCTTGGCACCTTCCTGTCCGGCAACATCCTTGAAGGTGATTCCCAGGGAATTTCCCTTCTCGTACATCTTAGCCTTGCTCTTGCCTACATTGAAGATGCCGCCGCCCATGTTGCTCATGCCGCTTCCCATTCTGCCCGACATCCAGTAGATGAAGAGGAAGAAGAGGAGGAGAGGGGCAACGCTCATGATGAGATTCCAGAAATCATTGCTCTTCTGGTTGTCGTAGCTGAAGGAGCGGATTTTCTTCTCCTTCACCATCTCGTTGGCGTAGCGATCTACCTCGTCGATCGATCCGAACTGCACTTTGACGTAAGGATTCGGTCCCACGCTTTGGGCGCTCATCTTATAGACATCTCTCGTATATTTCGGGTTGATGTATATCTTGAGAGTACTTTCCGTCTTGTTGGCTACTACGCTCAGCACGTATCCCTTGTCCACATATTGCTTGAATTCGGTATAGGTGGCTTCCTTGGCTGCGCTTCCGCCCAAGGCATCACCACCGCCACTGAAAAACAAAGCGATGAGGGCGATGAGGATAATGGTGTAGAGCCAATTCATGTTAAACCTAGGCATCTTCGGACCTTTTCCTCCGCCATGGTTATTGAAGTTGTTGCTTTGTTCCATTGTTATTGTTTATTTCTATTTTGTGTATGCTCTTTTTTTTCTCTCTCTCTTGATGCGCTGTTTTAGTGCATCATCTTCCTTGATACCACTCTTGATGCGTCTGCAGAGTCAGCTGGCATATTCGGCATTCTTGGGAATTAGTCGAGATTGGGAATATGGGTGAGCTTGGCGTCAGCCCAGAGATGCTCCAGGTCGTAATAGGCGCGTACCTCAGGCTGGAAGATGTGAACGAGAACATCCACAAAGTCCATAGCCACCCACTGGTCGTTGCCCAGACCTGCCACATTCACCGGCTTTTCGCCAAGGTTCTTGCGGCACATGTCGCCCACTGATTCTGCGATGGCTTCTACCTGTGTAGGTGATCCACCCTGACAGATGATGAAATATTTGGCGATGGTGCCATCCATTTCACTGAGGTCGGCGATTACGATGTCTTGACCTTTTTTCTTCTGTATTCCTTCCTTAATAGTCTCTACGAGTTGTTTAACTGTGTTCATTTAATCTTTCTTTATTTTTTTATTTTCTTTATTTACTACCTTATTATATATAATGATGGTACAAAGATACGCTAAATACCCGAAAAAGCCATAGAAAACAGAAAAAATTGAGATTTTTTAGAAAAAAGTGCCGAAAAATTTTGGTGATTCAAAAAAAAGTTGTACCTTTGCACCCGCAATTGAGAAACAATGTGCTTGAGATTGCAATGATATTGGGATATGGTGTAATGGTAACACTACAGATTCTGGTCCTGTCATTCCTGGTTCGAGTCCGGGTATCCCAACTAGAGAGCATCTTTCATTTCGAAAGATGCTTTTTTCGTATATTTACCTTTTGGAGATTGAGGGAGAACTTTGCATTCTACTATGTTCTTCAAAAGAAAAGAGGGTGTGTCATGGACTTATGGCACACCCTTTTATTTGATTTCAATAAAATCTTTTATTTGTTCTCTGCATCAATAGCCTTGATTTTCTCTTTTACGAGCTTCAAGTCTTCTTTGAGCTTTTCTACCTTGCGGTTCATTTCCTCTACCAGGCTGTTACCCTTCTTGCTGGCAGCATTGAGGAAGCCGAGGTTGTTCTCGTAGGTAGTAATCTCAGCGCGTAGCTGGTCGTAGCGTCGCAACAGTCTGCCACGTTCGTTGTCTAATGCGTTGACACCTTTCTCGGCAACATTCTTGAGGTTGTTCTTGAAGTTGTGGATATGGCGCTTGGCATTGTTGGAACGCAAGGTCTTGTAGAGCTTGTCCATCACCTCGTGATACTCCTGGTAAACCTTGTCTTTCTCCTTGAATGGTACGTGACCTACAGCGTTGTACTCTGCGATGAGGTCCTGCATATTCTTCTGCAAGTGCTCGCCGGCGTTCTCAACCAACTCGTTGAGCTTGGCGATGATCTCACGCTTCTTGTCCAGGTTGGCATGCTCCTCGCTGCGTGCACCGGCGTTCAGCTTGTTGCGTGCATCGAAGAACTTGTTGCATGCGCCGAGGAATTCCTTCCAGAGCTGGTCGCCCTGCTTGCGAGGCACGTAGCCGATGTTTTTCCATTCTCTCTGCATCTGGATCAGCTTGTCGCCGGTCTTCTTCCACTCAGTGCTATCTGCCAATTGCTTAGCCTTCTCCACGAGTTTCTGTTTCTTCTCGAGATTCTCTGCATACTGGCTCTTGATATTCTTGAAGAATTCAGCCTTCTTGCTGAAGAATTCGTCGTTAGCGATGCGGAAGCGCTCAAAGATCTTCACGTTCATCTTCTGAGGAGCGAAACCTATCTTCTTCCATTCACCCTGAATCTCGATGATAGTCTTGGTAGCATCCTCCCAGTCGGAAGCCTGCTTTTTCTCCTTTAGATTGATAGCCTCAATCTTCTCGCAGAGGGCAGTCTTCTTGGCGAGGTTATCCTCTTCCTTGGCACGCAAGTCCTCAAAGTGCTGCTGGTGCTTCTTGTTGATTACGGTACTTGCGTTCTTGAAGCGGGTCCAGATTTCCTCGCGCAGCTCCTTAGCTACAGGGCCGATTTCGCGGTATTCCTGGTGCAGGTCTTGCAACTGGTGGAAGGCAGAAATCACGTCTGGTTCCTCGGCGAGCTTCTCGGCAGCTTCACAGAGCTTGGTCTTTGCCTCCAGATTCTTCTTGAAGTCGTATTCGCGAGCCTCGTTGTTGAGTTTCAGAAGGTCGTAGAACTGCTCCACGTAGAGCTGGTAGTTCTTCCATACCTCGTTTGCCTTGTCAGCAGGGATAGCCTTGATTTCCCTCCATTCCTGCTGCAGGGTCTTGAATTCCTGATATGATTTGTTGGCCTCTTCTGGTGAAGTGGTCATTGCTTTGATCTTTTCGATAATCTCAAGTTTCTTCGCAAGGTTTTCCTGCTTTTCCTCTTCCTGCTGAAGGAAAATCTTAGCTCTCTTTTCTTTGATAATCTGCATTTCGGCCTTGAAGGCTTCTTCTGTGTCATCTGGTAAGAGAACATACTTTTCAGGATCACCACCTGCTGCGAGATACTCTTTTGTCTGTGCATCTCTTTCTGCGAGATGAATCTTGTAGAAAATTGTCTTCAGCATATCAAGCTCCTCTTTGTTAGGAACTTCTGCACTATGAGCAATTTCTTTTACTCTTTCGAGTACTTCCTGCTTGGTGGCGTATGCCTTCTTGGCAGGATCCAGGGTGCTCTGCTGCAACAGAGCGTTTTCTTGAGAGTCCATCATGTCACTTTGTTTAGTTTATGATTCGAGTTTCTTGGCCGGTAGTCGTCTCAGACGATTCGACCCACAAAAATATTTATTATATTAATTCTGCAAACTTAAACAAAAAAATCGAATATCTAGTCAAGATATTCGATTTTTTATACTTTTATAACAATAGAAGCCCTTTAGGGCTGCATTTTCCAGCTATAATTGTTCCAATATTTATAACAGTCGCTTGTATCTCAGGAAGCCCCAGCTTAAGCCTGAGACGATGAACGAGAGCACCAGGGCAAAGGCGAATCCGTAAGGACTCTCTTCCATGCCGTTGATCAGGTTCATACCGAACAAGGATGAAATCAGCGTTGGCAACATCATAACGATACTGATACTGGTGAGGGTACGCATCGTGGTGTTCATGTTATTGTTGATGATGCTCGAGTAGGTATCCATCGTAGATTCCAGAATGTCGGAGTAAATACTGGTGGTTTCCCTAGCCTGCGTCATCTCGATGTTTACGTCCTCGATTAGGTCGGCATCCAGCTCATCCACCTGCAGCTTGAACTTCAGTTTCGAGAGCAGGGTTTCGTTGCCTCGGATAGAGGTGGTAAAGTAGGTGAGGGAGTCCTGCAGTCGGCTCAGACCTATCAGACTTTCGTTGTTCACGCCGTGGTCCAGATTTCTCTTGGCTTTCTCGATGAGTGAATTGATCTGCTTGAGTCGTTTCAGATACCATACGGCAGAGGAGAGGAAGAGTCTGAAAATCATATCTACATAGTCGGTGAATCCTTCGCCGCGCTTCTGCTGATAGCTTACGAAGTCTATCATCATGTTGGTTTCGTAGAAGCATACGGTAATGGTTACATCGCGCTTGTGGATGATGCCCAGCGGTACGGTAGTATATGGTGTACGGCTGCGTATTTCCTTGACGTAAGGAATACGGAGGATGATGAGCATCCAGCCGTCGTCGTATTCGTAGCGGGCACGCTCATCGGTATCGCTGATATCCGAAAGGAAATAATCAGGGATCTTGAATTCTTCTTCCAGCAATCGCTGGTCTTCGTCGGTTGGACATGTTACCTGTACCCAACAGTTTGGCTGCCACTCATTGAGTGCAGTCAGATTCTTATCGATATTCCAGAAAGTCTTCATTGTTTGCTAATCTCCAAATAATAAAAGGTTTGGGTATGGAGATGAGCATAGGGTTGCGCCCTTCTTGTGGGCTTACGGTTGCTGAATCTCCACGCCTTACAATTCGTTATTGTTCTCCGCGTGATAATCGTCCATTTTGGTTGTTATTTAATGAAACATCTGCAAGCTTTTCTGTATTCTGTTCTTAGCAGATTTTACAGTTCTTGCCAAATCGTCTGCAAAGGTAATGATTTTAATTGAGAAAAGGAACAAAAAAGCCGAGAAATTTCTTCCTCGGCTTTCTTTTTTCATCTTTTTGTAATTTCTTGTTTCTTATTTAGTAGGGATCTCAGCCAGGAGCTGCTTCATCAGGTTCCAGAAAGGAGCCACGCAGCTAATCTGGCAACGCTCATTGGCTGTGTGAGGACTGAGCAATGTAGGACCGAATGATACTACATCGAGATGAGGATACTTGCCCAGGATGATAGAGCACTCCAAACCAGCGTGAACAGCCTGTACTACGCCGTCCTTGCCGTTCTGCTCCTTGTAAACCTTCAGTACATGCTCCAGGATGTCGCTCTTAGGGTTAGGGTTCCAGCCACCGTATGCACCGCTGAACTCTACCTTCATGCCAGCCATGTTGAAGCAGCTCTCCATCATGGTAGCGAGATACATCTTGTAGTACTCGTGGCTGGAACGTGCCAGGATCTTGATGGCAGCCTTGCCGCCGCCGATCTCGATGATGGCGAGGTTAGAAGATGTCTCTACGATGCCCGGCATAGATGGAGCTATACGCAATACGCCGTCGTGGCAGGCATAGATGGCATCTACCAGGTTGTCCTGAATCTCTGCAGGAACCTCTGTTGCTGGAGTCTCTACGTTCTCGGTGAAGAATTCGATATTCTCGATGTTTTCGATGCCGTTGAACTCATCGCAGATTTCGTCTTTCCAATCAGCTACCATATCGTTCAGCGCCTCTACGTTCTCCTTTGGCAGGGTGAGTACTACCTCTGCCTGGAATGGGATGGCATTGCGCATGTTGCCGCCCTGCCATGAAGCCAGACGTGCATCGAGCTCAGAGATGGCCTCGCGTACGAAGCGAACCATGCACTTGTTGGCGTTGGCTCTGCCCTCGTTGATCTCGATACCGGAGTGACCGCCCTTCAATCCCTTCAGGGTAACCTTCACGGCTGCATCTTCCTTGTCTGTCTCTACCTCCTTGTAGTCGAGTGTTGCAGTAATGTCGATACCGCCAGCGCTGCCTATTACGAACTCGCCCCATACCTCTGTATCGAGGTTCAGGAGGATGTCACCATTCAATTCGCCCTCTGGAAGACCGTTGGCTCCAAACATACCTGTCTCCTCATCTGCTGTGATCAGTCCCTCTACTGGTCCGTGCTGCAGGTCCTTAGCCTCCATCACAGCCATGATGGTAGCCACACCCAGACCATCGTCGCTACCCAGGGTAGTCTTGTTGGCACGCACCCAGTCGCCGTCAATGATGGTCTCGATTGGGTCGTTCTCGAAGTCGTGGTTGCTCTCAGGTGCCTTCTGAGGAACCATATCCATGTGAGCCTGGAGGATGACGCCCTTGCGGTTCTCCATACCAGGAGTAGCAGGTTTGCGCATCACGATGTTTCCTGCAGCATCCTGGAAAGCCTCTACGCCGGCTTCCTTTGCCCAGTCGAGCAAATAAGCCTGAATTTTCTCCAAATGTCCTGATGGACGTGGAACTTGTGTCAACTTGTCGAAATTACGCCAGATTTCCACTGGACTAAGATTCTTAATGTCAGCCATAATATTTTTATTTTAATGTTAAATGTTCAATGTTCAATGTTTAATTGGGCATACGCCCTAAAGCAAGAGAATTCTTCACTCTTCACTCTTCGCTTTTAGCTTCTTCGTAAACGCCAACGCTATCCAACCGTAGATGCCCAGCAGGATGACGAGCAGGGTCTGCACGGAGTGAACGATGAGCACGAAATAGAGGGCATCGTTCTGCTGGATGCCATAGAGGATGAGCATCGTCTTCACGGCGAAATGCCATGGACCCGCTCCGTTGGGCGTAGGTACGATCACGGCAATGCTTCCCACGATGAAGGTCACCAGTCCGCACATCAGATTGAGATGGCTCGTAGATTCGAAGCACTGGAAGGTGAGATAATAGTGCAGGAAGTAGCTCAGCCAGATGCCCAGGGTGAAGGCGATGTAGAGCGGCACGTTTCTCACGCCCTTCAGCGAAATCACTCCCTGCCAGAGTCCGCTCAGCGTAGCTTTCACCTTATTATATATAGCCAGCTTCTTGAGCAGCATGTGAGCCAGGAAGAGTACGGCGATGCCGCAGATGGCAGTAACCAGGTATCCGGTGGCAGTGAAGCTGCCCAGGATGCTGTCCATGCTCGTGCCTGTCTTGTCGAAGAAGTTCAGGAAGACGGGAATCTGCATCAGGAACACCAGTCCAGCGATGAGCAGTACGAGCAGCGAATCGATGGCTCTCTCCGTCACCACGGTTCCCAATGCTTTAGGAAATGATACGCCGTCCCATCTCTTCAGCACGGCACATCTTGCAAATTCACCCGAGCGGGGGATGACGAGGCTCAGGGCATACGAGAGGAATATGGAGTTGATACTTACGCTGCTGCGCGCCTTCTCGCCGATGGGTTCCAGCGCCTGCTTCCATCTCCATCCTCTGAAGAGCTGCGCCGAGATACCGAAGGGGAACGACAGCAGCATCCAGGTCCAGCTCATCTTGTGGAGCAGTACCTCCTCCACCTGCTTGAAGTCGAATCCGCGATACATCCAATAGAGGATGGCACCGCCCAGAAATAAGGAGAGTGCCACCTGCCAAATATTGTTTGCTATCTTTTTCTTTTCCATCATAGCTGCAAAGGTAACACTTTTATCGCTTATATGGCACTACTTTCGCATATTTTTAGCATAAATAAACGGTTAGGCTCCTTTTTATTTCCCCTTTTTTATATAAAAGATGAAAAAAAAAGCATTCAAGGGGTGATTTCTCGAAAAATAATCGTATTTTTGCAAAATAAATATATCAATATCGTATAGAACGTATGAAAGCTGTAAAGCCAAAGAAAAATCTAGGTCAGCACTTCCTTACTGACCTCAACATAGCCAAGCGCATCGCCGACACGGTGGATGCCTGCCCTGATATACCTGTTCTTGAAATCGGACCGGGTATGGGCGTTCTTACCCAATATCTCGTAGAGAAGCCTCGCCCGGTGAAGGCGGTGGAAATCGATTCTGAGTCGGTGGCATATCTTCACGAGAACTTCCCAACACTGAAGGATAACATCATCGGAGAGGATTTCCTGAGGATGGATCTCAACCAGATATTCGATGGAAAGCAGTTCGTTCTCACGGGCAACTATCCATACGATATCTCTTCGCAGATCTTCTTCAAGATGCTCGACTACAAGGACCTCATTCCTTGTTGCACGGGTATGATCCAGCGAGAGGTGGCTTTGCGTATGGCTTCTGAGCCGGGCAACAAGGCGTATGGCATCCTCAGCGTACTCATCCAGGCATGGTATGATGTGGAGTATCTCTTTACCGTAGATGAGGGTGTGTTCAATCCACCGCCAAAGGTGAAGAGTGCCGTCATCCGCATGACCCGTAACGAAGTGACCGACCTGGGATGTGATGAGAAACTCTTCAAGCGACTGGTGAAAACCGTGTTCAACCAGCGCCGTAAGATGCTCCGTGTAAGCCTCAAGCAGATGTTCCCGGGTGTAACCCCACGTGAGGATTTCTACACCACCGACATCATGACCAAGCGCCCTGAGCAGCTCAGCATCCAGCAGTTTGTGGAACTCACCAACTATGTGGGTGAAGAACTGAAACGATTGGAATTAATAAAATAATAAATAAAAAAGTAAAAAATAAAAATATACAGACTATGATCGACGTAAAAGAAACTTTGAATTCAGCAGCAGAGCGTATGGAGATGGCAGCAATGTATCTCGCAGAAGAGCTCTCTCATGTTCGTGCAGGTCGTGCTAACGTGGCTATCCTCGACGGCGTGCGTGTTAACAGCTATGGCAGTATGGTTCCATTGAACCAGGTGGCTACCGTAACAACTCCTGATGCCCGCACCATCGCCATCCGCCCTTGGGACAAGAAGGCTATCAAGGACATCGAGAAGGCTATCATGGACTGCGGCGTGGGTATCACTCCTGAGAATAACGGTGAGATTGTACGTCTCGGTATCCCTCAGCCTACCGGTGAGCGCCGTAAGGAGCTGGTTAAGCAGTGCAACAAGATTGCTGAGCGTGCCAAGATTGAGGTTCGCAACGTGCGTCAGGAAATCAAGGAGAAGCTGAAGAAGGCTATCAAGGATGGTCTTTCTGAGGACTTGGAGAAGGATGCAGAGAACGATTTGCAGAAGCTTCACGACAAGTACATCAAGCAGCTCGAAGGTTTGATGGACGAGAAGGAAAAGGAAATCATGACAGTCTAGAAAGACGTCATGTTTTTCAGACTTACATTATTAATATGTGATAATGAGAGGACTCGTTATTAAGAATACAGGCAGCTGGTACACCGTCAAGACTGACGATGGCCAGCTGATTGAAAGCAAGATAAAAGGCAATTTCCGACTGAAGGGAATCCGCAGCACCAACCCCGTGGCGGTGGGCGACTACGTGCAGCTTATCACCAACCAGGAAGGCACCGCCTTCATCTCTTCCATCGAAGACCGCCGCAACTACATCATCCGAAAATCACCTAACCTCAGCAAGCAGAGTCATATCCTGGCAGCCAACGTAGACCAGGCACTGCTCGTGGTTACCGTGAACTATCCGGAGACATCCACCACCTTCATCGACCGCTTCCTGGCCGGAGCCGAAGCATACAGAGTGCCTGTCATCATCGTGTTCAACAAGTGCGACCTGCTCTCCGAAGAAGAGCTGCACTACGAGAAAATGATGCGCACCCTCTATGAAACCATCGGATACAAGTGCGTGGAAATCTCGGCAGCCACGGGTGAAGGAGTTGACGAACTGCGCCCGCTCATCAAGGACAAGAAGTCTCTGCTCAGCGGCAACAGCGGCGTGGGAAAATCCACGCTCATCAACCAGCTTATCCCCGATGCAGCCCAGCGCACCGCAGAAATCAGCGAGGCGCACAACAGCGGAATGCATACTACCACCTTCAGCGAGATGCTCGACCTGCCTGAGGGCGGCTATCTCATCGATACTCCGGGCATCAAGGGCTTCGGAACCTTCGATATTGAGAAGGAGGAACTCACCAGCTACTTCAAGGAGATATTCAAGTTCTCGCAAGACTGCAAGTTCTCCGACTGCACCCACACCCACGAACCGGGCTGTGCCGTCATCAAGGCAGTGGAGAACCATTACATAGCAGCCAGTCGCTACCAGAGCTATCTCTCCATGCTGGAGGATAAGGATGAAAATAAGTACAGGGAAGCGTTCTAGAAAGTGAAGAGTGAAGAACGAAGAATGAAGATTTTAAAAACGTATTAATGAAAGAACAGAAGGACGTGAAGCAGCGCATCGAGGAAGGTGAGTTTGCGCAGAGTGCCGAGATCAGCGCCAGCTATCTCGACGAGGATATCTTGATCATCGACAATGTCAAGGTGTTGCAGAACCCCGACCCGATGAGGTTCCAGATGAACATGATTGCATCTTGCCACAGGGGAAGCCTGAGGGCTGAACTCAACGGGCGGGAATTTTCCGTAGAAAGGGGCGACATCTTTATCAGTCCGCCCAATTCCATACTCGACATCAAGGAGGTGTCGGATGATTTTGCGTGCACGGCGATGTGCGTAAGCAACCATGGATTGCTCAGCATCCTTCAGTCGCATATCTCGGTGTGGAACCGCGCCATGTATGTGAGCAAGGTTTCCGTGCTGAAGATGAACGAGGTGGATATGAAGTTCTACGCCAAGTTCACCGAACTGGTGCGCCTCTGCCTCGACACCAGCTTCAGCGAGCGCACCTCGTGGAAGCCTTATCGCCGCGAGATAGTGGAGACGCTGCTCAAGAGCGCCCTGCTGGCGGTGAGCAATATGCTGCTCGAGGATATGTCGGCAGACGATTTGAACTCCAGCACCGTCGAACTCTTCGACAAGTTTCTTGAGAATCTGCAGCAGGAGGACATCAAGCATCGCCCGGTGGAGTATTTCGCCCGCCAGCTCTGCATCACGCCCAAGTACCTCTCCATCATCTGCAAGCGCCATTCTGGTAAGACGGCCATCGACTGGATTACGGAATACACCCTAGCCGATATTACATACTATCTGCGCTCCACCTCCATGTCTATCAAGGAAGTATCGGGCATCTTGGGCTTCTCCAACACTTCGTTCTTCGGCAAGTATGTGAGGGAGCATCTGCATACGTCACCGCTGAAATACCGTGAAAGTGTCAGAAAGAAATAATGAACGGAGAGATTCATAAATAGAAGAAACTGTAGAGAATAAACAATTTAAAAAAATAGACAGGCAAAAAAGTAAAAGAAACTGTTAAAGATAGCAGAAGTAAAAGAGAGATAGAAAAGACAAGAATAAGAACTGAACTGAAATTACTTGAAAATGAAGAAAATGATGATAATCTTGGTTGGCGCCCTTTGCATGGCAATGGCGCCCGCCAGCTCATGGGGCAGGAATATGACCGGAAATCCGCAAATGCGCTCCATTACTATGAACACGGGATTGCCCAGCAATGCCGTGAAGAGCATTGTGCAGGATAAAAACGGCTTTGTATGGCTAGCCACCGATTACGGACTCTGCCGCTACGACGGCTACCAGGTAATCACCTACTACAATGCCGCCATGCAGCTCAACCAGGAAATCCTGGCACTTGCCGTCTGCGACGAAGGTCTCCTGGTGGGAACCTCTAAGGGAGTCTTCCTCTTCAGTTTCACTACCGAGCAATTCCAGAAGCTCGATGAAAAGATTACTTCCTTAGTCAACCATATTGTTGTTGATGGGGAACATAATGCATGGATTTCCACCAGAACCCAGGGAATCTTCAAATTCAACCTTACCAGCCATTACTGTCACCATTATCCCATGAAGGCGAGCAGGGGCAGCGTAGATTGCGTGCTCATTGATGTCAACAGCCATGTGTGGGCGCTCAGCCTCAAGGCAGGGGCTTCGCTCTTCCGCCTTCAGAAATCTGCCGACAACTTCAAGCCTTTCGCCCTGAAGGGAGATGCTACCCAGCTTAGGGGAATGGCGATGCTGGCAAATGCAGATGGCAGCATTCTGGTGGGAAGCTGGAAGGAAGGACTCTTTCGCGTGAGCAACGACGGCTTTGCCAAACTCCTCATTCCCCCTGTGCCGGGCAACGGCATGAACTTCATCCACAAGCTCTATGGAGACAGCCGCTATGTGCTCATCGGCAGCGATGATGGACTGGTGCAGTATGACAGGATGACCAACCAGTGGCGCATGCTGTCGGAGGTGGAGAATCCTGCACGCCGCACTGCCGAGCGGTTTGTATATGGCATCATGAGGGATAGGGAAGATGGTCTCTGGATAGGCACCTACTATGGTGGTGTGAACTACATCCCGTCTTCTGCCATGCGCAACCGGTTTGACATGTATTTCCCTACCCTAGGCGGACTGCAGGGCAGCGTGGTGAGCCGCTTTGCCGAGGATGCCCGCCATCGCATCTGGATAGCCACCGACGATGCAGGCCTCGACTGCTACGACCCGCAGACCGACAGTTTCGTTGATTTCCCAGGCAAGCAGGAGATGGCGAAATACAACGCCCATGCGCTGTTCGTGGATGGCGACAACTTGTGGGTGGGAACCTATGGCAGGGGCATCATCAGGATGAACATGGCTACGGGGGCGCAGACGCCCGTCAGGATGGATAGCTATGTCTTGAGCAGCAGCTGCTACTATTTCTTCCGCGACAGGAAACATCGTCTCTGGGCCACATCCATGCTGGGTGCCTTCCTGTTTGATGATCAGAAGCAGGAGTTCAGAAGAGTAAAACTCTTCAACGGCCTTACCATTGATATGGAGGAGGATCGTCAGGGCAACCTTTGGTTTGCTACCCAGGAAAACGGACTCTGGTGTCTTCGTCGCAACAACACCTGGAAGCAGTATCTCTACAGCGAGAAGGACACCAGTTCGCTGGGCAGCAACCAGGTAAACAGCATTCAGACCGACGGCAAGGGGCGCCTCTTCGTAGCCACCCTTCAGGGATTGTGTGAATATCAGCCTTCCAGCGACTCCTTCCGCCGCATCGCCATCGATGCCCCAGGTCAGGATTTCAAGTCCATCCTCTTCGCCCAGGGCAGCATGTGGCTATCGTCGGACAAGGGCATCGTGAAGTATTCCGGGGACAAGCCGGTGCAGAAGTTCTGCCGTTTCGACGGATTGACCAGCGACCAGTTTCTTGCCAATTCCTGTCTTCTGTCGTCCGATGGCAGAATCTATTTCGGCACTACTCAGGGCTTCAACGCCTTCCGTCCGCAGCAGGTTACGCTCAACCGTATAGCGCCGCCCGTGGCAATCACTTCTCTCTCGCTCTTCAACAAGCGCATGGAGGTGGGTTCCGATAAGCTTCCCGAGGCATTGGACAAGGTAGATGAAATCAGCCTCTCTCACGATGAAAATGCTGTCACCTTCTCGTTCTCGGCACTGAGCTATGTCTCTCCCGAGAAGAATCTCTACAGCTATAAGCTCGATGGATTCGACGACGAATGGACCACCACCCACGACCCCCGTGCCGCCTATACCAATCTGCCAGCCGGCAGTTACACCTTCCGTGTGAAGGCCACCAACAACGACGGCGTGTGGTCTGAGGACGAGGCAACGCTTCAGATAGTGGTGCATCCGCCATTCTGGTGGTCGCTGCCAGCCAAGCTCATCTATCTGCTTCTCATAGGCTTGCTCGTATGGTATCAATGGAAGAAGCTGAAGCTTCGCCATCAGCAGGAGCTGGACGGCCTGGCTGAGAAGAAGGAGCTGGAGCTGCGCGATGCTCGCCTGCAGTTCTTCGCTATGGTAGCCCGCGAAATCCGCATTCCGCTCACCCTGATACTCGGTCCGCTGGATGCTCTGAAGGAGAAGTGGCAGAAAGTGAAGGAAGGATTGATGGAGGATGATATGAAGGATGATGATTCGAAGAAGAATCGCATGAATAAGGATGATATGAAGAACGTCGACGAAATAGACGGTTTGATAGATGTTTTCAGCCGCAATTCCCAGCGAATGCTGACTCTCGTAGACCAGCTGCTCGATGGAAACAAGGTAGAGATGATGGAGGCTGAATCATCGGAAAAATCATCAGAAGAATCAGTAGAAGAATCATCAGCTGAATCATCGGCAGTTTCTGCTTCTGTATCAGCTTCAACTTCAGTCTCTAAGCCAGCTCCTGTGGCTCCAATTGACAATCGCCCTACCATCCTGGTAGTGGAGAACGATAAGGACATGAGAGATTTCATCGTAAACTCTCTAGCAGGAGAATACAGAATGCTGGTGGCAGATAACGGCGTGCAGGCGCTGCGTATATTGTCTAAGCACGATGAGCTGAGTCTGATTATCACCAGTTGGATAATGCCTGTGATGAACGGAGTTGAATTCTGCCAGAAGGTGCGTCAGAACAAGAGTATCTGCCATCTGCCAATCGTCATGCTGTCGGCGAAGACCGATGAGGATAGCAAGGCACAGAGCAAGATTTGCGGAGCCGATGTGTTCATCTCCAAACCGTTCTCGATGAAGTATCTCGTGGCGAGTGTGAACCAGCTGATAGAAATGCGCCGAACGCTGATATTCCGATTCCCGAAGGGAACAGCAGCCGAGGAATCTTCTAGGGATTCTTCTGCAAATTCTTCTGCAGGACCATCTGCTGGACTATTATCAGGACCATCAGCAGGACCATCAGCAGAATTTGTATCTTTTGCCTCTTCGGCGGAATCATCTGCAGCAGAGGAAGAGAATTATCCTCCAGAGCGCAGGTTCCTGGTGGATTTGGAGAAGCTGATAAAAGACAATCTTGCGAATCCGGATTTGAATGTACAGTTCCTGGCTGATAAGCTGGGCATGAGTCGCAGCTCCTTATTTAATAAGGTAAAGACGCTGCTGGCGGTAACGCCTAACGAACTGATACAGGCGATACGTCTCAGCACGGCTGCCCGCCTGTTGCAGGAGCGCAAGTATCGCATCAGCGAAGTGAGCGAAATGACTGGTTTCAGCAGTTCCAGCTATTTTGCCAAGTGCTTCCAGAAGCAGTATGGCATGAAGCCGGCAGAGTATGTGAATCTGCTGTAAAAGAGGGTGTGTCATAAGTCTAAATAATGGCAGCCGAGGACGGGCTGAAAGCCCAAAAGCTCTTAGCCCAGGGCAGCGCCCTGGGTAATGTTGGCAAAAACAAGGTCGCCCTGAAAGGGCAAAAGCTTTGAAATTGAAAGCTTTTGCCCTTTC
>OQWM01000321.1_pt1 | contig 29119 bp, 21 predicted proteins | sample 1691531 | NCBI WGS metagenome assembly OQWM01 (sample SAMN03418257, study PRJEB22391) | human gut metagenome | biome: human-gut; feature: organic feature; material: feces | host: Homo sapiens | place: Tanzania | collected 2013-01
TACCAAGCTACTCTAGTATAAGCTGTCTATGTTTACCAAAACAGGGATACCTCAGATGTGACAAATTTGGCGCGGGGTGTGAGCGCCCTGAAAGGGCGCTAGAACACAGCCTGGGGTGAACGAAGTGCAACCCCAGGACGAGAGCCCGTATTGCCAACGGCAATAGGGCGACAGCGCGGCGTATGCGCGCAGTGAAACGAGCACATAGCCGCGCCGCGAAGCCGTATTGAGCCCAACGGGCGAAATAGGCGTAGCCAAAAGCCCGTATTGCCAACGGCAATAGGGCGGCTAATAGACGAAAGGATCTTCGATGCGGTAGAGGTTTTTCATGACCTCGTTGAAGTAGTCGGGGAGGTAGTAGGACCAGACTTTGATGGCGCATTCGTCGAGTTGTGCGCTTGGGAACGAGGCGAAGGCGAAGATGTATTGGACGAGGTACTCGATGTTTCGAGCGAGGTGGCCTGTGTACTCTTCGCGATTGCGCTGGTCGGAGATGCGCGTTTCGTGCATGGATGCGCCGATTTCGGATTCGAGGAGGTCTTCGAACGAGGAGTAGATGATTTCGATGTAGACTTCGTCTTCGCCGGAGTAGACGAAATTTTCGAAGTCGCGTTGGATGTCGCCGTGCCAGAGGCCGCGCGCGCGCATGGCGTTGACGAGTCGTGCGTCGATGGGTTCGCGCACGAGTTCGCTTTTTCGTGGGCGTGCACGTAGGACGAGGTTGGTGGCGTTGTAGTTTTTCTTGTGGTGCGGCTCGATTTCGAAGATTTCGCTGCGCGTTTTCGTTTCGATGAAGTCGAAGAGGCGCGATTCTTGGCTCGGATCGATGATGACTTTGAGGCCGACGACGTCGTTGATGGGTGGTGCGGTGATGCGCGGGAAGTTGACGCCATCGCGGAGATCTTGAACGATTCGGCATTCGGCGCGTTCGAATTCGTGGATCATTTCGGATTCGCTCGTGAGGAGCTGGCTGCGTGCGATGCCGAACTGTTTGGCTCGCATGTCGGCGTAGTCTTCGGCGCGTTTTTTGATGGCGCCAAAGATCATGTCGACGATGCGTCGTGCGGCTTTTTCGGCGAGTCGTCGTGCGCGTTTGACGCGTTGGGAGCCGACGAGTCGATGTTCGGAGCCGCGGCCTGCGAAGTAGAGTTTGGCATGGATGGGCGTCTCGATATAGTAGAGTTCGCGGTGGGCTAGGTAGTTGGCGACGAGTTCGTCGATGCGTTCGTCGTGGTAGTGTGGGTAGCTGACGAGGGCGTCTTTGAGCTCGGCTTTCGTATGGATGGGGACTTCGGTCACGGTCGACCCCGCCAGAGCACTGAAGAGCTGACGCGCCCACAAGCCTAGATAGCGGCTCGCGTAGATGTTATTAAAATGGATGAGTTTCGTCACGCGCTCGGGATCGTCGGGCTCGACTTTGTTGTGAAGCCAACGCCAAAACAAATCTTCCAACGCCTCTCGATGGATGTATCCGCCAATCGTTATCATGATAAAAGCGATTTCCCCGTGTGATGAACTGAATGCGCCTAGGAGGCACCGACAAGACCTGATTCGCCTTATACCGCAATTTCAGATTTAGTGTGCACATTTCGATGGAGTTTTGCTGGAATAACTCGAGGTTTTGCGAAAGAATTGGATTTTTGATTGCGTTGTTCGTTTTATTCGATTCGATAACGTGGTATGTTTTTGATTGGTGCGGAAGATTTCGCACTAAAATCAGTTGATTTGCGGGAGATGACGATGATTTTATGTAGTTCGTGTCAACATGAGTTACCCGATAATTCGCGTTTTTGTGGCTATTGTGGCTCAAAGGTCGAAGACCCAAGCCCTGCCCCCGCGAGTACCGGAGGCGAAGGAAATCAGAAAACTGAGCCCATATCGCAGACGAAATACGGTCTAACCCCTGCAGTACGCGAATCCGATACAATCGAGGCGACAAACACCGAATCTTCGACAGATTCTGTCGCAGAGTCTGTGATCGATGCATTGTCCGAATCGTTGGCGGAATCTGAATCGTTGGCGGAATCTGAATCATTAGCAGAATCTGAATCGTTGGCGGAATCTGAATCGTTAGCGGAATCTGAATCGTTAGCAGAATCTGAATCGTTGGCGGAATCAGCGGCTAAAGCTGAAAATAAATCAGCTAGCGATAAAGAAGTCGAAGATAAATCGGGAATTGACGAGAGAGACGAAGATAATTCGGAGAGCGATCGACACGGCTTAGCGCAAAGCGATTTGACGGAGCGCGAAACCGATACGGCAAAGTTCTCGGAACCGAGCCTGGCCCAAGCGAGTGATTTGAGTAGCAGTCTTGGTAGCCCGAGAGATAGTTTGGAAGATTTGAGCAGTGGGATCGACGATGCGAGCGACGCCACGGCGCGCGAAGCGGAACGGTCAAATGCCGAAGAAGAATCGCACGAAGCCGAAGAAGAGGAATCGGAAGACGACGATGACGACGACGATATCCGCGAGTTAGAACGCCTTTTGGCAGAGCGAAAGGCTCGCAAAAAGGGCAAGCGCACGGCGTCTGACGACAAATCCGGCAAGCACAGCGCAGGCAACAAGAAGAGCGAAAAAAGCGACAAGGTCGCCGAGAAAAGCGACAAGAAAAGCGAGAAATCTGCGGCTGACCAGAGCCAAGTATCGGCAGAATTGGAAATCGAAACGGTTCGGATTGACGAACGGTCGGCAGAACTCGAAATCGTCGACGTCGTAGAAGTGAAAAAAGACGCGGGTAGCGCCGAAACTAAACTCGATGAAAAATCGGATTCTTCGAAGAATGATAGAGAAACTGGCGAAGAAACCGAATCGAAATCGGACGCGAAGCGCAATAAGAAACGCCGCCAGCGATGGGCGAGCGACAATCGTCCATCGTCGCATAAATCGGCGTCGAGCGAGTTAGAGACCGAATCGGACGAAGAGAAGGCGAGTGCCGAGCGCGAAGAGGCCGAGCGAAAGGCACAAGCCGAGGCCCTCGAAAAGCTCGAAAAGGCTGCCGAAAAATCGAAAAACGAGACCGAAGGCGACAGCTTCGAAGTCGCCGGTCCCGAAGTCTTGAGCGATGAAAGCGACGTCGTAGAATCCGCTTCGAGCGACGATGATGACGACGTCGATTTCGGCGATTTCGACGATTCGAACGAAACGGATTTCTTCAATGGGCGAATGTCGCAACAGTATGAAGTCGATCCGGAGATTTACGATGCGAAGAAAAAGAGTAGCAAAACGACGATCATCTTAGTCGCGATTCTCGTCGTCGTCGTTGCGGTCATCGTCGGAATCGTTGTCATTTAATTTGGACTTTTGCCCCAATATTTGCAGATTATTTGTCGAGCGAATTATTGGGGCTTTTTTTATTCTATAGAACGCGAAATGAAAGATATATTGCCCCTAAAAGCGATCGCCACCGACGAAGCGCGCAATGCAGCATTTCTCACCGATCTCGAACGGCGAATCGAAACGCGCGTGCGCGGCATTGGCGCATTGAAAGGACTCGTCATTCGCAATACGTATTCGGCGATTAAGGCAATTCGACCCGGATACGTGCGCCACTTGCTCAAAGTCTTGTCGCGCGACTATATCGACGCCTACACGCCACTTCACGAAGAATATCGCAACTCGCAGGTGATCCCGAGCGAGTCGATCGCGCCGCTTTCGTCATTTGTCGATGCGCACAAAGACGAGGTAAAGGCGATTTTTTGGCGCATTGCCGATAAATATGGCGATCACTATAAGCAACACTTCGTCGGGAAGATTTATGCGAAGTTTAAGCCGATGATCGACGAGCACTTGCCCATTGTGTTGAGCGAGTTGACGGAGGCAATCGAAGATTGCACCGTCGTCGACGTCAAATCATAGCCGTTTGGCGGCATTTTGAGCCGACGACGACTATCGAAGATGGCTACGTCGTCGACGTATAAATCTATATTATCGATTTATTCTTCGGCAGGCGCGACGATCGTCGGTGGCGTCATTTCGATCGAAGGTGTGATTTCTGTCGATCCGATGGGCTCGGGAGCGAGCATTTCTGGGACGATTTTGTGCATGGCCTCGCGAACGCGAGTATTGTCTTGCGAATCGCGCAATTTCGATAGATCGGCGATATCGGATTTGAGTTGTTCCAAATCGACGTGGTGAATTTTTCCGACGTAGATCTTTGGGTGCCGAGTGCGATCCATGCATTCTTCGTTGAATCCGATTTCTTCGAACAATTTTTCGCCTGGTCTGACGCCCGAAAAGACGATGGGTATATCGCGTTCCGTTTTTCCGCTCAAACGGATGAGGTCACGGGCGAGGTCGACGATTTTGACGGGTTTTCCCATGTCGAGGACGAAGATTTCGCCGTTTTGAGCCATGGCAGCGGCTTGCATGACGAGCTGGCTCGCCTCGGGGATCGTCATGAAATAGCGCACCATATCGGCGTGTGTGACGGTGAGAGGGCCGCCTTGGCGGATTTGCTGGCGGAATAGCGGCAAAACGCTCCCAGTCGATCCGAGGACATTTCCGAAGCGAACGGCGCAGAAACGCGTTTTTCCCTTTCCCGACATGCCTTGGATATAGAGCTCGGCGATGCGCTTGCTCGTGCCCATGACGCTCGTCGGATTGACGGCTTTATCGGTCGAAATCATGACGAAAGCGGCGACATCGCGTCGCAAAGCGCAATCGGCGACGGCCGCCGTGCCTTCGACGTTGTTTCGTATGGCTTCGCCGGGGTTGAATTCGAGCAATGGCACGTGTTTATAGGCTGCCGCATGGAAGACGACTTCTGGGCGCGATTCGACGAAGACTTCGTCGAGCCGGCTCTCGTCGCAAATATCGACGAGTCGAGCGATGATCTTCGTCGATTTCGCCTTCTCGCGCATTTCTCGTTCGATGGCATAGAGAAAGAGCTCACATCGTTCCAAGAGCACGAGTTCGGTCGGCTCGAAGGCTAGAACTTGCCTGCAAAGCTCGCTGCCAATCGATCCACCGGCTCCGGTCACGAGTATGCGGCGGCCATGGAGAAAGCGCGATATTTCGTCTTTATCGAGCGAAATCGGATCGCGATGGAGGAGGTCTTCGACCGAAATCTCGCGCATCTGGGCGATATCGACTTTTCCCGAAATAAGGGCATTCATGCGAGGAATGATCTTCGTCTTAATCGAGGCTTCGGCACAAGCATCGAGGATGCCTCGCAAACTCTCGGCCGTATTGTCGGATTCGACGATGATCGCTTGCTCGATTTCGTATTTGTCGACGATTTGCGACATCTTCTCCATATTGCCCAATACGGGGACGCCGGCAATGACGCGTCCGGCATCTTCGGGCGATTCACTCATGATTCCGACGAGGTCGAAAGGCGATTGCGCGTCGTTGCGCAACGATTCGGCGATTTGTTTGGCATCGCTTCCCGACCCGATGAGAATGGCTCGCGCACCAATCGCTTGGAAACTCAAGCGATTCGCCTTTTCGAAGATCATGCGACGCAAGACGCGTACACCGACGCAGAGCGCGACGACGAGAACCCAGTTGATGAAGAGCACGCCGACGGGAATGAGAAACCATTGCGCAGTCTCGACGTCATCCATATAGGAACCGACGATGAGACGCATGGCGACGAGCGGAATTTGCGCGACGCTCAAAGCCAGCAAAATGCGCCAAACGTCGGATATCGATACAAAACGCCACGCCGCCCGCGTCGCGCCAAAGAGATAAAGCCCCAAAAACTCGCACAATGCGACGAATGGCAGACAAACCAAGGCACGCAAAAACCATTGCCAATCGAATGAAAAATCGAGCCGTAGCAAGAACGATATCATAAACGCCACGACGATCGCCACAAAGTCGATGCCAAATCGCGCCATGGCATTGCATACTCTCTTCATTTTATTCCTTCGTTCCTCAAATCCATGGCTATGTGCCCCGATCTCCCCCACATCTGCCGATCCGATGGCGATGCGCGCCGAGTCTTACGCGATCGGCTATCGCCATCGTATGAATATCGCATGCCGCGATACTCCATGCTTAGATGCGAACGGCTTTTCGTATGGCATCGCAAATGCGCATTTGTTGTGCTTTTGTCAACGCACTCCCCGACGGCAGGCACAGACCGCGTTCGAAGATAGTTCGACAAACGTTTCCACCGACGAAATCAAGCCCTTCAAAGACGGGTTGCATGTGCATTGGCTTCCAAACCCAACGCGATTCGATGTTTTCGGATTCGAGCGCTAAGCGGATGTCTTCGGGCGATTGGCGAATGACTTTCGGGTCGATTTGGACGACGGTAAGCCATTTATTCGAGACCGCCCCATCGGGCTCGGGCATGAACGATATGCCCTCGATATCGGCTAAGTATTCGACATAACGCGCAAATATGGCTCGTCGTTTTTCGACGCGGTCGTCGAGGACTTCGAGCTGACCGCAACCGACAGCCGCGAGCAAGTTGCTGAGGCGATAATTATAACCTATCGTCGTATGGTGATAATATGGGCGCTTTTCGCGAGCTTGGGTCGCCAAAAAATGGGCACGTTCGACGATCTTCGAGTCGCGCGAAACGAGAGCACCGCCCCCCGATGTCGTGATGATCTTGTTGCCATTGAACGAAAACGCCGACACAGTGCCAAACGTCCCACAAAGGCGCCCATTTCGCCGCGATCCGAGTGCCTCGGCACTATCTTCGACGATCGGAATACCATACCGATCGCAAATCTTTTCGATGGCATCGTGGTTGGCAGCAATGCCGTAGAGATCGACGACGATAACGGCTTTGGGCAGTTTTCCCAATGCCTCGTCGGTTTCGAGTTGCTCGGCCAATAAAGCCGGATCCATCTGCCAACTATCGAAATCGGAATCGATAAAGACGGGCTCGGCGCCGCAGTATTTGATCACATTACACGACGCACTAAACGTGAAATCTGAGCAATAGACGCGATCGCCAGGACCTATGCCCAGCGCGAGCAATGCCAAATGAAGCGCAGCCGTCCCCGACGAAAGCGCACATACGCCCAAGCCCCCGAGATACTCACTCAGTTCGCGCTCGAAACGGTCGACAAACGGCCCCAAAGGGGCAATCCAATTCGACTCAAATGCCTGCGATACGTATGTCGCTTCGTTGCCACCCATGTGCGGCGGCGATAAAAATATGCGCGGTTCCATTCTCAATATTCTCCTAATAATCCTCGACTGCGACGATGTATCGACGATATCTGCCATCGCAAACGAAATCCAATCGGCGCATGCGACGAGGTCATCGGGCGTGCAAAATACAAACATTATGCCTAAATTGAAACAATATGCAGAACTATTTTTTCCGCACCTATCTCGATTCATCACAATATCTCGTTCATCAGCCATTTGTCGCGCTATTGCATCGCCCCCCCCACGTTCTTTCAAAAATCTGCGACGAAGCGCCCCAAACGCAACGCCTTTTTCTTGAGCGATGGGGCACGATCGTGTAAAATATAAGCGTCTTTGTTTTGCGCTTGCATGCGGAGGATTATGAAGACGATTCATAAAAACGGTTTTACGCTTATCGAATTGACGATCGTCGTCTGTATTATCGCGTTTTTGTCGACGATCGCCGTCACAGTCTACCGACGATTCGAAGCATCTCGATACGATACCGAAGGGCTCGCAGGCGTCGAAGATCTCTACGCTCAAGCACTTCGCATTATCAACGATCGCGGTGTGTCGAAGGCGTCCGATACGAGCGAAGTTCACACGGGGTGCGTCGTACTAGAACGCGAAGCCGATGGCACTTGGGGGAAGACTCCATACTACAACGCAAATTTCGCGGACTACCTCAATAATTCACTCATCTCATCGACGTCGGTGCACTGGAGATACCAAGTCTGCATCGGTTTTGCCGACAGTACCGAACAAAGCGAATCGTTTATCGTTTCGGCGCATAGTTTGCAGTCTACGCGAACGATTATCGCCAGCGCTGGGCTCGATACGCCCATCATCGCCGACGATTCAATGGACTCCACGGCAATCACAACGCTGATGAATAGTTTTGCACTCTTTCCTTCATCTATAGCTTGGAAAAGCTTCCGCTAGCCCCCCCCAATCTCGTTGTATCGATTTCGCGATACGCGGCGTATCGCCCCCTCGGTGCAGTCGCATCGAGACCGTCTTTGAACTGGAGACATTATGAATAATCGAGGTTTTACGCTTATCGAATTGATGATCGTCGTCGCCATCATCGGCATCCTCGCCATGACGGCCGTCCCCATCTATAGCGCCTATATTACCGAGGCTTCGCACGCCGAAGCCAATACGATCCTCGTCGATATCGCCGCTAAAGAAGAGACCTATAAAGCAGCTTGGGGGCGTTATCTCGCCATTACTTGCGCCGACGGACAGATTCCGCCCTATGGTCAACGACAACCGCAAACAAATGGCAATGCAGACTTTACAAGATTGGGCTTCGAATCGACCGGAAGCGGCGGCATCTTTGGTGGGCCGGTCTATTTTGGATATTGCGTCGAAACACCCGAAGGAGATGCGAATCCACAAGAGTACACGGCTCAAGCTCGACGACATCTCCTGACGAGCACCATCGAAACGGGAACGATAACATCGCGAAATCGTCGAACAGTTATCTATACAACTGCCGCCAAATAAACGACTGGCACATCGCTCCGCACCGATTCCGTGCGGAGTCTTTTTTTATCTCAACGCAGTCTCAACGCCATCTCAACGTCGTCAAATGTCGTCTTGTTCGATATTCGTCGCAATATCATTTTCGCCAAATATCTCACACGTCATCGTTCCTCTCATCGTTCTATCTGCATCGAAGTAACGATATAGGCGAAGATAATTCTCTGCATACCCACTCCATCGTCGCTTGCCGTCGACGATTTCATGGCCACGCGTCTCCCACAATACGCGGCAAAGCGCCCCTATCGAAGCCTGCATTTTATCGCGCTTTATCTGCATCATCCGGTCGTGAGCTTCGTTCCATCGCTCGCGCTTGACCTCGGGTGCAACGGGATTGGGCAGCGTTGCCGCAATCGTGCCCGGGCGCGCCGAAAACCGAAACAAATGGATATCGTCAAAGCCGATCCGTTCGATGAAATCGAGGGTCTCGCGCCACATGGCATCGGTTTCTCCAGGGAACCCGACGATGAGATCGGTCGATACCCGTACATTGGGAATCTTCCTGCGTAAGTCGTTGATTTTAGATTCGAATTCGGCGAGGTGTGTTCGCCTCCACATCATCGAGAGCACGGCATCGCTACCGCTCTGGACCGGCGTATGGAAATGCGGGCAAAGTCTCTTATCGCACCAAAGTTCATAGAGCTCGGGGCGCAAATGCCAAGGCTCGATCGAACTCAAACGCAATCGTTCGACATCGGTCTTCGACAAGATATCGCCAATGAGATCGGGCAAACGCCGATCGCCCTCTTTCCACGCCCCCAACTGCACCCCAGTGAGCACGATTTCGCGTTCGCCAAGCGCCAAACAACGCCTGATTTCTTCGACGATATCGGCGCCAGCTACCGATCGTTCGCGCCCACGCGCCAAACGCACCGAGCAATACGTACACGCATTGTTGCACCCGTCTTCGATCTTGATAAAACAGCGAATCCGCGGCTTATAAGCCGTTGGCGCTTGCGCCACACTCGCATTCCACGTTTCATCGATCGCTCTCGCTATGATATCGGCTGCCTTCGGTCGATCGTCTCGATATATGCGCACAATTCTAAGATCGTCATCTCGTTTTGCCCCCTGGCGCAAGTCGTCGTCCGAAACCGAATTCTCGCCCGCTTGCATGAGATCGACGGCACAGCCCATGAGCACGAGCAACCGCGCCCCTGCGGCGGCAAAGCGCCGCATCAGGTTTCGCGATTTGCGCATCGCATCGGCGGTCACCCCACACGTATTGAGCACGATGACATCGGGATTATCGGCAATGGCGACGATTTCATGCCCCTTATCGGTCATCGATCGCGCAATTGCCTCGTTTTCTGCCTCGTTTAAACGGCACCCCAAATAATGGAAAGCGATTCGAACCACGCCCCATTTCTCCCCAAATCAGATGAATTTTAATGGACAAAATACGACAACATTCGAGCATTATTCGCCGCATGGCGCGTCTTCTCGCTTGCCCACTCGCGCAACTCTTTGACGTCGTCTTCGCGTTGCTTGTAGAGCGGCACGATGTCGTGCAACTCGTCTAATATGCCCTCGGTCGACACGTCTTTCTGGCGATTAAACGCCGTAAACAACGCCGCCACGACGGCTTGTTCGATTTCTGCACCCGAAAAATTGACCGATTCCATTGCCAAGCGATGCAAATCGAAATCGTCGGGATTACGCCCGCGTTTTTTGAGGTGAATCCCAAATATCTGCGCTCTCGAATCGAGGTCGGGCAAATCGAGGAAAAACAATTCGTCGAATCGCCCCTTGCGCATCAGCTCGGCAGGCAAATGGCGAACGTCATTCGCCGTGGCGACGAAAAACGCCGACGATTGTCGCTCCTGCATCCAATTGAGGATATGCCCCAAAAGCCGGCGCGTCGTCGTGTCGGCATTATCGGCAAACGCCTTCTCGATTTCGTCGCACCATATAATCGCCGGCGACATGGCATCGGCAACGCGCAAAGCGTGCCGCAACACGGCATCGGGCGCATCCGAGGCCGAAAATATCGCCGTCATATCGAGCCGCAAAAGCGGAAATCCCCACGCATTCGCTATCGACTTTGCAATGAGCGATTTGCCGCACCCTTGGATCCCGACCAACAACACGCCGCGCGGCGGCGTCAGACCAAACTCCCGGGCGCGCACGCCAAACGCCTGCGAACGCTCGCTCAGCCACATCTTGAGCTCATCGGCGCCCCCGACCTCCGACATCTTCGTCACATCGTCGACGACGTCGAGCGACAAATTCGCCGCCAACAGTTGCTTCTTTTCTTCGGTTATCCGCGGAATCCACGAATTAAATTCGGCATTCTCGCGACTTTCTATAAGGATGCGCATTAAAACGCGATAAATCTGAAGTCTCGACATGCCCGCCGTCGCAAACCCCATCTGGTCGATGAGCGACGCATCTTTGACATGAGCACCAAGCGCGAGCTTGATCAGCGCCTGCCGCGCCTCAAGACTCGGCAACGGAGCCGATAAAATCGGGATATTTTCGAGCGTCGCCGGCCGAACGACACTCGTCGGCGAAACCAAAACGACGACCGTCGAAGGCGCGCGCAATCGCTTCGAGCGCATCAACAACGCCTTTTCGGCTACCGAAATATCGGCCTGCATCGCCCCCTGCCACACCCACACGACACGCCGCTTCGACTCACCCATGTCGACCGCCTCGAAATCGATCTTCTCGACGACGCGACAATCGCCCCACGCCCCTACTATCCGCTTCACGCCCTCGACGATCCAATCGTCATCGACGCTTTCGATCCAAACGACGGGCTCGCCTGCCTTCAGCCGCAACGCCACGTGACTCAAAAAAGAAGATTCATTCACTAGGTTCTATCACCGAATTTTGAACACAAAAACAACCGAACGCGAAACGATAATTCGATCCCCAGGGTGCAATTCGACGCACTCGCGATTGATAGCATGACCATAATCGCCCAAAAACGTCGCATTGCTATTGCACAAATCCTCGACAAAAAACGCCCCGCGAATATTAAAATAAAAGCGCAAATGACGCCTCGACACGCTCTTGTCGACCTTCCAATACATCGCCAAATCGACGTCGGGGTAATGCCCCGCAATCACATCGCGACGCCCCACGAGCAATTCGTCTTTCGTCAACGCTATCTGCGTCACGTAATCACCGCGATAAAAGACCTCCTTGCCGCCCTCGATTTCCAAATACGGCTCCTTGCCTGCATAAACGCCGCGGTCGAGCGACTCGATTATCGCCGTCGCACCCACGTCGAGCACGTCGGTCAACACATCGCCATGCGCCCCCACGCTCAATCCCCGCTCGTTTTTCTTTTGTTCGTCCATCGATATACTCCGAAAGCACGACGCCGAAGCGCAAACTTCACAACCCACTACGATACCAAATTGCGCACAAGACTTGAATAAAAAAGCGCCCACCACCAACTCGCCCCTGCGCCTCAATCACCCGATCTTTTCTCGTTCGCCTGCTATTGGCGTTCGCCTGCTATTGCCTGCGGCAATACGCATGCGGCTACGGCTATTGCCTGCGGCAATACGCCTACGCGGCTGCGCTATGTGCTCACTGCGTTGCGCGCATACGCGCAGCTTTCGCCCTATTTCGCTGCGCTCAATACGGGCTTTTGGGCGCCTCCGGCGCATTCTCCCAGCCCCAAGGCTATCGATTGCGAATCTTCGATGATTCGACGCGCCCGACGAGCTTCTTGATGAGTCGATCGTTTTCTTCGCCCATAATCGACAACGCATCGTCGATCGGCATGTGTTCGAGCTCATCGAGCCGAATGACTTTTTCTTCGACGTTAAAATCGTCGCAAAATATCAATATGCGCTTTGCATACGGCGTATTCGTCAACGTGAGCTGGAGCAACTCTAGAGCCTGAGCTCGCGTCGATGCCCGTGCCGACGATAGCGACTGGAATATCGTCTGAATCATATCGCGCCGATAAACCGCCATCAACGCCTTGAATATCCGATATATCGCTGCATCGTAGAGCGACTGCAAAGCATCGATAACTTCGACGAGTTTGAATCCCGATTTGTCGTCACTTCTATCGTCCAAAGGCGCTGCATCTAATTCAGCATTCTGTTCCGATTCTGCATTTTCTTCAACCGATTCGCCAATCTCTCCAAAATCGTTCAAATTCTGGAGCACAACGAGGGACGCCTGAGCGAGTCGTACTTCGTGAGCCACACAAGCCATGGCGCAACGTTGGATATTGCTATGCGTCTTGATATCTTCGCTTCGCGCAATCAATATGGCGTCGAGCGTCGCCTCGCGGACCATTGGCGAATCATCCATCAGCATATTGGGGTCGTACGAAATCGGCCCATCGCTCGGCGATGTCACGGCCAACGACGCCGACAACGTCCGTCCATCGTCGCTACCGCTCCCGAGTTTGAGCTGCTTAAACAAATGATCGACCGAAAACCGATTCAAATCTCGAACGAAATACATCGTCACGCCAATGACGGGGATGAGCAAGAGCGGCGTATATTCGTAACTCATATAGGGCACGACGAGATTGAGCAAAAGCCCTGCACTAATCCCGCCGAGCGGATTCATCACGCCCTTAAAGACGACTTTTGCGCGATTGCGTAACAGGCGTGGCAAACTCGATATTGCGATTTCTCGCGCCGAATCCTGAACCGTAAACCGCATGGCAACGTCGACAAAGCGCAACGCCACGACACAAAATGCACTATAGACGAAGACAAATGGCGCCGTAAACACGAGCAATACGGCAGGCGTTAGCACAAATAGCGTACGCGTCTTGAACCGCGTCAAAAACTGTGACAAAAGCGTCAACTGTACGATCAAATTAAACGTATTCGAGACGGCATTAAAGTGACCATAAAATATGGCGATTCCCTCGCGGTCGAAATTCGTCTGCAAATACTGCTTAAGTACGAAGTCGATGATATTCGTCGCCAAAGCCGTCAAAAAGAAGATAAACGACAAATTCTTGAGCAACGGCGATCGAATAATATCGCGTGCTGCGTACAAAAAGTCGTCGCGCAATCGGCGTTTGCCTTCACTCGTCACAGAAAATTGCGTCTTTTCCTGTCTTCGTCGAAGTCTCAACCCAATCACGGGTATCGTCATGATGCAAAACGTCAAGCAATCGGCAATGGGGAGCGCGGCTATCCCAAATCCGTGGATCATCGACGGAATGACACAGCCGGCGGCAATGCCGCCGAGCGTCGATGCCGCACACACGAGATTGAAAAGGCGCCGTCCTTGACGTGCATCGAATGCATCGCCAATGGCACTCCAAACGATGATATTGCCAAGCGCTGGAGCCGTAATCAAAAACGTCGCATACGACAAAATAGCCGCGTGCCCCGTAAAATGGACAAATCGAAACGCCACGGCACCGAGCGCCGAAAGGACGAGAAAAGCCAAATTCAGCTTCGTCGCCGATACGACGCGCAAGAGCTGGAAGTAGATGAGCGAAACGCACATCAACGCCAAACTCGACAAAATAAAGAAATTGGCGACGTTGATTTCTGGGCGCGCAGATAAAAGTATGGCGTCGCTCAGAGTGCGCCCCAAGACGACGCTAGCCACCGACGAAAACGTGCCCAATGCCGCCATGAAAAGCGGGAACGCCTCTCCTTTTCGAATATCAAAAAAACGAGATTCCCGAATCACTTCGAACCAAATTCAGATGAAATATGCGTAAAAACACAAAAAAAGCCTTACACGGCTTTATGCGAAAAAAGGCGCGGCAATGCCGCGCCTCTGACGTCACCCTAATCGACGATTAGAAGCGAGCTTGTGCAAAGATTCCAAGCCCAAGCACGTGCGGGTCTCGCATGTAGTATTCTGCCGTAAAATCAACAGCATCTTTCTTGCGACCGAGTTGGTTGCGATCGTAGTTGTAGTTGAGTTGAGCGATAAGGCTCATCATATCCGACAAGTCCCAACGCAATTGGAATTTGATCGAGTAGATTTCTTTCGGTTCATTGCCATTGGGGAAGGCGATGATCGTGCTCGAATCCATGATGGCAACCGTCTGTTTACCACCGGTCAATTCGGAAGGATTGATCGTTTCGCTCACGCGACCGCGATACGAAGCAGGTTTCTGGATACCGAATTGCAACGACGGCAAGAGGTTGGCTTCTTCGATCCAGTACTCACCCTTGACGGCGAAGAGGATTTCGGGTTTCGATTCCGAATCCTTCGGAAGCGCATAGAACGGGTCGAGGCTGGGGACGTTGAAGAGGATGAAATAGAGATCGCGATAGACCAAGTCGATGTTGATCGCGAGTTTACCAATGTAGAAGTCGGCGCGGACGGCGGCGGCGAAGGCATTGACGCGTTTCGTCTCGCCCAACACTTCGAAGCTAGCGAGTGTTTGCGTCAACCAGTTGCCTTCGACCGAGACGCGCCACGTGAAATCTTCGTAGTTCTTCGGTTTGCGGAGGAAGAAGTTCGAAGCTTCGAAGCTGTCGTCGTTGTTGCGATAGAGGCGATAATCGATCGATGCCTCGGGCGCAAAACCTTCCGAGAAGGCACTCACGCGAGCCGAAAGACCGCCCGAAACGACTTCTTCGCCCTGGACACCTTGTTTGGGGTTAATACCGGAATCGAAGATACCGCCGTTGACTTCGACGCCCCACATATTGGCGACGTAACCGAGTCCGAAGATGCCGCCCCAGAAGGCGCCCAGCTCGCGGTTGGCCACGTCGTTGTTGTCTTTTGTCAAGATGATTTGACGCGTCGATTTCGCACCTGCCAATGCATAGAACCCGTCCCAATCGAAGCGGAGACGGAAGCCCGGCGTCGCAAACTGCGATTTCTGCGATGTAAAGATCTTATTTCCACCCCAAGAAAGGTCATACGTATAACCCGCGCGGAAGCGGTCGGCATTCGTCGGGAAGAACGTCAATTCGAGTTGGCGATCCGAATCGAGCGTATGACCCGTCTTCTCATCAACCGTCACATCGGTGAACGAATAACGCGCACGCAAATATGAACCGGCGTCGCGAATCTTGATATCGCTCGTCGAAAACCCGTTCTCGGGTTGCGTCAAAACGGCCAAACGCGCAACAAATGCTGCATCGGTCGTGAGGTTTTTCACAAAACCCGGCATCTCTTTATACATGACGAGGTGCGTCATCGTCTCGTCACCTTCGTCTTGGCTGTTTAAGCTCTCGAACGGATAGCGAATGCCATTGCGCGCGCCCATATCGAATTCGGGGCTGTTGATAAGCGATTCACCAGGGTCCGAAAGCAAGTTGTCGTCGCTCATGACGAAACTCAACCGCGTATCGATAAAATCACCTGCTACTGCCGTCGCAGGAGCGATGGTGGCAAATGCCAAAAGACCGGCCATCAGCGAGCGAAAGCCGTTAAATCTATGACCGTTGTGAGAGAATCTCGATTGCATGAATGCGTCTCCTGATTTAGGTGGGGGCTATCCCCAATGATATTTAATAAAGTTCAAATACTCTGAAATATGAATGGCTCTTGGGCAATGCGAACCCTTTCGCATCACCCATTTCTATGGCAACGTCTACGACGCCGCCACCCTATCTAATTATACACTGGCACTCTACTCGCGCAACTCGGCAATGCTGGCCACGATGCGGGGTATTGCTTGCGATAGCTCTTTTCGAACGCATCGCACGTGCACCATTCCGACGAAATCTTGCACGCATCCAAGCATGTATCGACACGCGGGTCGTTGATGCACTCTGTAAAGCATGCTTTGACATCCGAGCTGTTCTTGCACACCTTCTCGCACATATCGTCACGGGTGTCGCTGATGCACTCTTGGAAATCGACTTGTGCATCATAGTTAAACGCTTCATCGAAGATGAGATCGGTGCTAAAGCGCGGCTCGATGACCTTCATGATCATGCTGTTCTTCTTGAACTTGCTCGCATAACACTCGGTATTTGAATTTGCGCCCGAGCACCCCGGCAAAACTTGCTTGAGGTTACCCGTCAGGCGTAGCAAATGCCGCTCCGGACAACGCACCATGCGACGCTGCGTATTGGGATCTTTCCATTCATAGCACGCATTGCACGTCATCATCTTTTTATCGGCACTCATCTCACATCCGTGTTTCTCCCAAGCCTCATTCATGCCCTTATACGTCCACCGCTCCGACGTAATGTCGAATCCATTGATGAGCGACGAACTCGCAACCGAAAGCTCGCCATTGCCATCGAGCGTCCAGCCTCGCCACTGATCATAGCTCGACAAGCTCGAGAGCTCCGTACAACGATCGTTGCCCGTACACGTGTTACGGCACGTCGCCTCGGCTGTACCCGTCTCGATCTTGAGGTTGCCGTTGTCGTCGCAATCGATGAACTCCGTCGAAAGACGAATGTTCTGGACAGTAACAACCGACGACTCCAACGCTTCGATATTCGCCGTATTCTCAAGGCTAAAGAACGACGGATTCGTAATCGCATAGGGCTCGGGCGGAGAAACATACCCAAAGGCCTTCTTATCCTCTTTCGTCCATTTTTCCAGCTCTTCTTTGCTGAAATACGTCGACGAACAGTCGATGAGTGCATGTTTCGCCTCGAGCTCTTCTTCCGTACAAGCACGAGCCTCGCCCGTGATGCGGTCGATACAGCTCTCAATACCCAATTCGCCATCTTCAGGCGCCGGATCGATGTCTTCGGCCGTCGATTGCTCTTTATTTTGGATACCCCACGACGGGAACTGCAACTGCGTCATACCCGTAAACTCGGCAATACCACCCGAGACTTCACAAACTCGATCGCCAATCGCGACGCGACCAGGTTGCGAAAACGTAAAGATGAAGATCGAGTTGTAATCCGTATCGCCCTTATCCGTAATATAAAATCCCGTCGATACGACGTTCGTCACGACGAGGTCGTGACCAGGCAATCCCCTGATCTGACCATACTCATAGAGCAACGGCGAACTACCATCGGGACGATCCGGATTGTATTGGATCATGCGAATCGTCTGCGGTTCGAAGACGAACTCTTGCGACGTTCCCGACGCATACGAAGGCTCGCATCCCAAGCCATTCTCCGTAAATTTGTTATTCGGACAAACTGGATTGTCCATATTGAGCGGACGAACCTCGGTATCTTCGACCCAAATACGAGCCGTACCAAACGCATAACGAATGGCTAGATCATTGATTTCGGCAACGCCGTTTTTAAACGTAATCGTCTCGCTGCTCAATTTGCCCGGCTCTACCGATAATTTCACCGTTTCGTTATACGCATCGCGAGCTATCCCCGTTTCGGGATCGACGCTACCATCGAGCACGTTGCCGTTGATATCGACAGCCCATGCTTGGAGCTTGACCTTATACGCACCAGCACCAGTAAATGACGTCGGCATCTTGAGCGGATCATTCGTCGTTCCATAGCTACCACTCAAAGGCGTGGCAACGACTTTGAACGCGTGCACGCCTTCGTAGTGCGACGTCTTCTGTTCGACACACCCAAACGCTCCCGCGCTCAAGGCCAAACACGATGCCAGGATTATCGCTGAATTTCTAAACTGTCTTTTCATCGTACTTTCTCCTGACCCGATTAATAGCAAGCATCATAGCCGGCAGATTGGAGCGCTTCCATAATGGCTGGCCCATTGTCATAGCTACTCGCCGCACCACTACCCAACGCTCCGTTCTCATTATGCGGCTTTATCGGATACTGACGCCCATCGGTGCTCGCCATAAAGCAAGAAATCTCCATACAAATCGCTTCGGCTTTTGCCGTCGCCATATTGACGCATTTTTCGTATTCGCTCTCGGCGCTCAATCCCGCACAACTCGCGTATTCGGGTTGTTCCAAAAAGCCCTTCGCGCAAATCGAGTAATCGCTATCGGTGTTGTTTTCGTCGCATAGACCAGCCGCGTACTTCTTGCCGTGTTGATCGGTCACACCAGTCAAGTTGGCCTCGTATTGGCAAGCAAAGATATCGGCCGATGAAAACTTATAGCGACAAGGTGCGGCATAATTCTGTGCCAGGCACGATTCAAACTGCGTCTTCTTGCTCAAACCAGCGCAACGAGAAGCCCCCGAACCATCGGTCTTCGTATCTAAATTCGACAAACAAACTTCTTGCTCGCTGTACTTATACATCTGCTTGCACCAACGCGTCTCGAACTCGATCGTGTCGGTCTTGCACGTCTGCATACGCGTGCATTGCCCCGGATTCTGACGAATGAAATCCTTATCTTCGGCGGTCTTAGCCTCGTCCACACACAATTCTAAACACGACTTCTCTTTCTCGATGCCATCAAGCAAGACTTCGCGCAACATAACGCCCGTTTCTTTCTGCGTCGTATTGTATTTCAACGACGTAAAGCCCGATCCACCGTGCGCCATGTAGTTGTTCGTCGCAAACTTATAGAAAAACTCCGGCTGCAACTTCTCTAAGCAAACTTTGTATTTGCCCAATCGCGTATCGGTGATCTGTTCGCACGACGAAACGCCCTTGTCGCTCATGTGACAATCGGCATCCGTCTCACACGTTCCGCGAACGAATTTCACGTCCTTCGCAAAGTGGACGTAATAGACGTTCTTCTCCGGATCCTCTTCGTTGCGAACATTCGGATATTCCAAGTGACCATTCTCATCGGGCAAACAATACGTCGGCGTCGGCTTGACGTTTTCACACAAGTACTTAAACGCATCGTCGCGATATTGATATTGGAACAAGAAACCCGCTTCCAAATAATCGTCGACGACTTTTTTCGCCGTGTGGCAGTCGAGCGAATAACGAACGCCCGAAACTTGCAACTGACTCGAACAACCGCGGTTCATCGAACGATACGAGTTGTAGTCCAACAAGCCCCAAACTTCACTACCCGACATCGTCAACGACGCAACCGAGTTCGGGAACGGGAAGACGTTATAGAGCTGATCGTTCGTCACGGGCCCTTGCAAAACGTCGGTACGAATACCAAGCGAGTTCGTCGCACCAAAGTCGGCCTCGACGCGTTGACGCAACATCATGGCATCGGCCAAGAAGTTGCCAAGCGGCGAGTCGTTGCCGCCCGTTCCGAAACGCTTCAACGTCTGCGGCGCATAACCGACGATGTAGCGCAGATTCAAACGACGCGCCAACTCCAATTCATACGGTGCCATCAAAAACGTCAACTCCGCATCGTCTTTAATCGTCGAATCGATGGGAATCGGCTGATATTTGTGGCTCACGAGCGTCAAGTCCCACGGCCGCATCTGATTCTCATCGTTGGCGTTCTTATCCTTATAAAGCTCCGGACGCACGATGTGATCGGGGTAAAATACGGAATCGAACTTGCCGACGTATTTCATAAACGCACCCGAGTGAACGAGCGGCACCATCTTCGGACTCGATTTCCCTGCGGCATCGACGTGACCATCGGGAATGATCTTCGGCGGATTGAGAACGACGTGCAAGTGTCCACCAAAAACGACGTCCAAGCCATCGGTCTTGCGAATCACGTCTTCGTCTTCACCCAACCCAAGGTGCGTCACCATCGTGAGCACATTGACGTCGTCTTTGAGCAAATCGATATAGCTCTGAACGACTTGGATGTTCTCCAAAACCGTAATACCCAAGCTATTGTCGCCATACGTACTCGACGACATACTCGAGTAGTTCGCCATACCGATGACCGCCACCTTCACGCCATTGGCATTGACGATCGTATACGGACGCGCCACGTCTTGCAACGGCAAATACTTATTGCCCATCGACGGCTTCCATTGGTAGTTCGCCGCCAAAATCGTAAACTGCGCCTTCGACAACTTGTCGTAGAGGTTCTCGACACCGTGGTCGAACTCGTGGTTGCCGATGATAAACGCATCGAGACCAATGTAGTTCAAAGCAAAAATTTCGGGCTCACCGTTATATTCGTTAAATACCGGTGCCCCTTGAAACACGTCGCCTGAATCGACGTGTAAGCTGTGTTGGGCCTTCGCGCGTATGTCGCGAATGACCGTCGCTGCACGTGCAATCCCGCCAAACGGCTCGTTCGCTTGCACCATGCCTATACGTTCGTCTGTCGCCATCAAATCCATGTCGTACGGCAAAATTCGGCTGTGAATGTCACCCGTGTGAATCACCGTTAGCCTTATTCCGCTCGAAAAATTGATGTCGTCAGTCTCCATCTCAGTCGTACAACCAGCGAGCATCCCGCCCGCCATCAGCACGACCAAAAGACCTGCCAGTTTTCTCGTTTTCAACATCTTTCTCCCCAGGTTTCAGCCTGCTTACAGCATATCGCTACCTAACGCGACGCCGTCCCCCTACTATTCCATATTTTGCAAACTGTAAACGCCATTTTTGCAATTATCGAACGTCTCTAACACTCCACCATAACTCATTGTTTTTACTGCATTATTTGCAATCTCAATCGGTGCCATTTGTCACACTTACACCTACATTTTGCACTATTTTGCGACATTCACACACACTCGCCTCTTCCCTTCTCAAACCGCTTATTCTTCAGCAATTTTTGATTATCTTGCATTAAATTCACCACTCGCCAGACTTTCGTACAATATTTGCATTTTTCATACTTTTTCCCAACACAACCGAATTTCGCACACACGCCTTCGCTCCTCTCGAGCTCTCAAAAACCCGCCGCCTTTTTTCTTTTCCGATGCCGATGGCTATGTTCGGCGGGCTATGGCGCACAGCGCCATACGCCCTCTGGCTACGCCTATTGTCGGCTTTGCCGTCAATACGGCTACGCTTTTTGTCGGGCTATGGCGCACGGCGCCATACGCCCTCTGGCTACGCCTATTGCCGGCTTTGCCGTCAATACGGCTACGCTAGCGCCCTATTGCGCCAGCGCAATACGGGCGCTCTTTTTGGGCTGTCGCCCCATATCGCATTTTTGCGCTTCGATTCAAAAATACTAGACAAATAATCATGATATAGCTATAATATAAACACATAGGCATCTACTCGCTTCTACCTACGATGATGCACCGAGCATTAACCACAACGATATTCGCAAGGAGACAACGATGAACGCCCAAGAACGCCCGACAATTCAGCAATTGCGCAATGCCTACGACGCCGAAATGAAGAACTTCTCACGAATAAGCGCGTTTTGGCAAACATCCTCGTCGGATGCACCGATGAATTTGCACATTGCGACGTCGAAGACGTCATCGCGATGAGCTTCAACACTACACCCACCTACGGCAACACAAGCGTCGAAGAAGACACATCGACCGCAGAACTCGCCGCTAAACTCACCGGCGGCGAGCACGCCACACTCACCGAGGGCAAAGTCGTTTACGACACGCGCTTCGAAGTTTGCGTGCCCAACACCAACACCCCCATCGAACTCATCGTTAATGTCGAGGGGCAGCGAAACTCTAATCTTCAGTACTTTCTCACGCGGCGCGGCATCTACTATGCGGCACGACTCGTCACATCGCAAAAGGGAACGGTCTTCAAAAACGACGACTATAACGCAATCAAAAAAATCTACTCCATTTGAATTTGCACCCATCCGCCCGAAAAAGCTCGTGGAACGAGCCAACGATTCGTCATCAGCAAAGAAGACTTTATCGGAGAATACGACGTCGATCCCATACAATACGATCTCATGACAGTCGTCTTGATATGGGTTGGAGATTCGACCGATCCTAACTATAATAATAAACTCATGAAGATGCTCTCTCTGTTCTTCCGAGCCGAAGTTCCCATTGAGCAATCGTCTCTCATGCTACACACAGATTACGGATTTCCCCCAGATGTCTTATCAAAGGAGGCACACATGAAAAGCTGGGCTCTCGACATAGAAAATGAAGGTTTTCAACGCGGCATAAAACAAGGACGCGGGGAAGGACTAGAATTAGGAATCGTTCAAGGTCTGGCGCGTACCATCAAACGAATGATGGCGAAGATGGGCAGTTCTCTCGAAGATACGATGGCTTATCTACAACTCACCGACGACGAAAAAATCTCCGTGCGCGCTTGCTTTAATTCCTAAAGCTCCCCCAAGACTATCACATTTAAAGCCCATAAGGCTGGGGGCGAGTAACCCAGACATTCCCCAATAGCCCATTGGGCTTTGGACTGTTTCTCCCCATCTGCTGGCTCATAGAGCGACGCAAGGGAACGACTAGAACTGGGATTTGTTCAACGACGATCGGATATCATCGAACGACGATTAGCATACTCGGCTCATTTTCTCGGATCGATCTTATCTAGCGTGACAATAAATGTCGTATCGATAAAATAAAATAAATTGATAAAAACCCTTTAATTTGAAACACAAAATGAATAAGTAACACATCCCATATTGACAATTTCGATCGATATGGGTGTTTTACTCATTCAAGGTGTGGACATGAGACTGCGTAATGCTTTGGGTTTGATGTGTTTTTTGGCAATTTTGGGCTGCGACGAAGACGACAATTCGGTGAACGACGTCGTCGTTACGCCGAGCGAGGGTGAAAACCCCGCACTCTCCGTCGAGTGCTCGGCGTGCCAGAATAGCGAATTCAAGTTGAACGAAGGCTCGGGGAAACTGACGATTCAAGTCGGGCTCACAACCGAGCCTACAAACGACGTCAAAATCGAAGCGAAAGCTAGCGATGACACCGAAATCGCCATTGCGCCTGCCGATGCGACGATTGCTGCGGCAGATTGGAAAGACAAAAAGGTCAGTTTTGAGATTTCTGGACTCGAAGACAACGTCGCCGACGGCGACCAGACCGTTTCGGTCGTCTTCCATGCCAAATCCGACGATGCCAATTACGCAAACTTAGATCCCGTTGCCATTTCGGGCACTGTCGTCGATAGCGGCAACGGCGGAAAACCTTGCACCGTCGTGTGCATCGACGACAAAACCCTTTCGACATGCCCCAATGGTAAGGCTGGCGAAGCCGTAAAACAAACTTGTGAATATGGCTGTAGCAATGACAAGTGCAACGATGCACCACAAGCAAAATGCACCCAGTCGTCGTGCAAAGACGCTATGACGCTCAACGTTTGCGATACGGCCACGGGGCTATACACGCCAAAAAATTGTGAATACGGCTGCGCCGCAAATCGATGCAAATCCCAAGACGATAAATCGGTCGTCATTCGGTTTATGGCGGCAAACATCACTTCGGGCAAAAATCAAACTTATGACGATCAACGCGGCATTCACATCATCAAAGCATTCAACCCCGACATCATCTTGATGCAAGAATTCAACTACGAACAAGGCGAACACGCCCTCGTCGAAGAAATATGCGGCGCCAATTGCCATTTCTCGACGACTTCGCACAGCATCCCCAATGCCATCATTTCGAAATACCCCATTCTGTCGAGCGGATCTTGGCCATCAAACGTTAAAAGCGCACGCAATTGGGACTGGGCTGTCATCGACATCCCTGGCAAACGCAAGCTCTTAGCTGTTAGCCTACACCTGCACAGCAAAAATAATGGTTCGGAGTTGGCACCGCTCAAACAAAAAATCGAAGCAAAACAAAAAGAGGGGAATTATTACGTCGTCATCGGAGGCGATTTTAATACGAAATCGCGCGGCGACGTCCGCTCGCAATTTGGGCGCATGCTCTACGTCGGCAAAGACAACCCCAATGCAAAAGACGACAAAACAGCAGTCCCAGCGCTCGACAAAGGTTGCGATGGCGGCGAATTCCCTGTCGACCAAAATGGCAACTCCTGCACGAGCGGCGAACGCGACGATCCATACGATTGGGTTCTGTTCGATAAAGACCTCAACGAATTCGAAATTCCCATCGTCGTGGGCAATCGAACCTATAAATATGGTCACATCGTCGATTCGCGCATCTATGCACAGCACGACGAACTCTCACTCATTCCTCCCGTGCAGGCCGAAGACTCCGAGCTCTGCTATGCAGACGACTGGTGCACCAATAACAAGGGGGAGCGCACAAACATGCAGCACCAAGCCGTCGTGCGCGATATCGAGCTCCAATACGAATAAGCACGAACAAGCACGCTTTCGGGCTGAATAAAATTCGGCACACAGACATATTCTCAAATTTTATTCCGAATACGATAAAATGTCAGAGAGGACTGAGATGAAACGAAAATGGATGTGCATTTTATGCGCATTGGGCATGATGCTCCCCACTTTTGGATGCGACGAAGATGACGCGCCCGAACAACCAGCCCCCAAGCCGCCAACTGAACCAGAACAACCAGAACAACCAGAACAACCGGAACAACCAGAGGCTGGCACATATATCGTCGTTGCGCCGGCGACGCTCATCACATCGGAATCGGGAACGACGTTGCGCGGTAGCCTAGCGCTCGACAAAGCGCCCGAGAGCCCCGTCGTCGTCACTTTGGTGAGCAGCGACATGACCGAGGGCACGGTTGAGCCGCAAACGCTCACTTTCGACGGGCAAAACTACGCCACGCCCCAGTATTTTTCGATTACAGGGCAACCCGATGGCATCATCGACGGCGATATCACTTATACCGTGACGGCAACTGCGACAACCGACGATACTTCATTCTCGTCGGGTACCGTTTTCTCTTGGACGATCATCAATCGCGACATCGACGGAGCAAAACCCGATCCCAAGCCCATCGAAGGCACGCATATTCGGTTTATGGCCGCCAATATCACATCCGATGCCAAAGGCTACGATCCCGATGCAGGGCGCAATATCTTCAAAGCGGTCAAGCCCGATATCGCCATGATCCAAGAGTTCAAGCTATCGAAGCAAAAACCCGAAGCCTTCTTTGCCGAAATCTTCGGGCCCGAGTTCCACTATTTCGTCGGATCTTACGACGATAAGTCGGTGTCAGAGACTTCCAGCAAGCCCAATGCCATCGCCTCGCGATACCGAATCATCGATACAGGCGAGTGGAAACCCAAATACCGAAAATCGGATAAGGGGAAAGATACCGATGCCTACAAAGACAGGTATTGGACATACGCCGTCGTCGATATTCCCGGCGATCGCGATCTACTCGTCGTCAGCGTCCATCTCCACACCTCGAACAATCGCTACGAATACGAACCTCTCGCCGAAAAAATTATCGCCAAACAAAAGGAAGGCAATTACTACGTCGCCATCGGCGGCGATTTTAATGCAAAGGGCGACAATTACACGGCATTGACGACGAAATCCGAAACATTCCAGAGCATATTTGAGCTCAGTACGACGAAAGCCCCCGTCGATCAAAATGGCAATTCCAATACAAATGCCAAACGCGCCTCGCGGCTCGACTGGCTACTCTTCGACAAAGAATTCGACACATTTGCCATACCGACCGAAATCGGCGCACATACGGGCGCCGATGCATACCCCTACGGCCACGTCTTCGATACGCGCGTCTATGCAAAGTCGTATTACAATGGAATTTGCGAGCTCAGTCTCGTGCCACCTGCCACCGCACAAGACAGTGCCGCAAAAGAAATGCAGCACATGGCCGTGATTCGCGATATCGTCGTTCCCTATAAATGAAAATGATCGCTCCCGCCCCTTCGCCCAAAACGATATCCATGCCACCGATTCGCAATTGTAAATATAGATCATTTTGGGCACACTCTTTGCAATTCATTATATAACAGCATGCGTGCCAAATGCGCACGCGTCGCGCTTTGGTTCGCGTATTGCGAGAATATGCGGTGGAGTTCTATCGATTTGACGTATTGCAACGACGATATTTCATTCCATCGTTTTTTATTTCAAAATTCTTTCATTATCACGAAAGATAATCATGTATAGAGCATACACATTGCACGGGCAAATGGACGATGCTCGTGCGATCCCGTATATCGAATGGGAGGGAGTCAGATGCAGAGTTGTAGGTTGCTGTCAATCATCGTGACAGGTCTTTTATTTTTGATGAGCCTATCGGGATATTGCTTTGGCGAGGAGTTGAGCGTGACGATGCTCAACGTCGGGCAAGCCGATGCGTTCCTCGTACAAACGGCAGGTAAACGCGTGCTCATCGATGCCGGCGAAACGGCAACACAAGTGCGCAATATATTGAAATCGAAAGGCATAGCCAACCTCGACCTCATCGTTGCCACGCATCCGCATTCCGACCACATCGGCGGGATGAAAAACGTCGTCGACGGCATCAATTTCAAAGTTTACATGGACAACGGGTTCCCGCATACGACGTCAACTTATACAAAACTCATGGAATCGATCGAGGGCAAAGTCGCGCGCGGCGAAGCGCGATATATGATGGCTCGCCAAGGTCAACGGCTCAATTTTGGTTCCGAGGCGCATTTCGAAGTGATGTGGCCCGACGACGTCGGGCTCCAAGGCACGCGTAGCGATATCAATTCCAATTCGGTCGTTCTCAAGCTCACGCACCAAAACGTCTGCTTCGCCTTCATGGGCGATGCCGAAGCCGAAACCGAGGCAAAAGTTGCCCAAGCCATCGGGCCTTGCCAAGTCCTCAAAGTTTCACATCACGGTAGCCCCCACAGCTCGACGCCACTGCTCATAAATTCGCTTCAGCCCAAAATCGCCTTGATCAGTGCGGGTTTGGGCAACAAACACGGGCACCCAGGGCCCTCCGTTCTCGAAGACTTCGCCGCACGCGGTATGCAAATCTATCGCACCGACCTCATGGGCGAAGTCACGGTCATATCGGATGGCAAAAGCGTTCGCGTCGTCACCGAACACGAGCCCTACAAACTCGTCAAACTCAACGTCAACGAAGCCGATATGAATGCCCTCAAAGAATTGCCTGGCATCGGCAACAAGACCGCTCAAGCCATTATCGACTACCGTTCAGCTAACGGCCCCTATCGAACTGTCGAAGACGTCTACAATGCCGTGCCCAAAGACAAAAAACGCATCGATAAGATCATCCCGCATATCACAGTTTCTGGCGGTAGTAGCACGGGAATCGTCGAAAAACCGTCGACTATCGTTGCGCCACAAAACACGGGATTTGCATTCCAACAAATGGCTGCGCCGACGACGGTCAACACGGGCAATGCCCCCATCGCACCTGCCGCGCTCCCAGCCCCCACAGCCGGCAACGTCGTCAATATCAACACAGCCAGCGAAGCCGCTCTCGCTGCTATGCCCGGCATGGATCAAAAAAAGGCCAAAGCCGCCATCGCCGACCGAAACGCAAACGGACCATTCCAATCGTGCGACGATTTAACCCGCGTCAAAGGCATTGGCAAAAAGACCGTTGAAAAACTTTTATCGGTTTGTACGGTTGAATAATTCCCATATGTTACCGTATACTTTTTACGACCCTTAGATGAGATTTGTCACAGACAGATGATTAAGGAGAGCAAAATATGAAATCGACTATCGCAAAACGCATGAACAAATTATTGTCGTTGTGCCTCGTACTCTTCGCCTGTCTTGCCCTGTCGGCGACGGCGTTTGCCGATCCCAAAACGGCAAAGAAATACGCTCGCGAAGCGACAAAAGCCTATGCCGATGGCAACTACGAGCTCGCACTTGCCAAATTCGAACAAGCTTACGCCGAAGATGCCAACCCCGCCCTGCTCTATAACATGGGGCGCGTCTACGAAAACCAAGCCAACTTCGATGCCGCTATCGAATCCTATAAACGCTTCGTCGTCTCGCCCGACGTCGATCAAGACGCTCGCGCCGACGCCCTCGATCGCATTAAAACGCTCAACGAAGTCATTGCCCTGACCCGTACCCCTTCCAAATCTTCCAAATCTTCTAAATCGTCGACAAAGCCCGTACTCGCCGACGGCAGCTGCGTCAATATCAATACTGCCGACGCCACCGAACTGATGAAACTCCCCCGCGTCGGCGATAGTACTGCACAAAAGATTATCAATTTACGCTCGCAAAAAGGCGCTTTCAAAGCCAATACCGAGCTCATGGAAGTGAGCGGTATCGGCGAAAAGACGTATGCCAAGCTCGAAAAAGACCTATGCCCGCTCGGCGACGCAACCCCCGCCCCGGTTGCCGCACCTGCTGCACCGGCTATAGCACCCAAAGCGGCAAAAGTAGCCCCCACACCACAGCAAGCTAAAGTTGCTCCCGCGGCAAAAGTCTCACCCGCCGCACCGGCTGCAACACCCAAAAAAGATCTACCCGTGTTGGAAATCTAGTACAACTCCGCCCACAGGGCGGGTTTGTACTTTTTCTTGCTCTATCCAGCCCACAGGGCGGGTTGTTTTTTATCTAAAGCAAACTCGCCCACAGGGCGGGATTTGTTGTTTTTCTTATTGAACACCGTAGGGGTTCCGGCGAGTAGCCCTCGGTTGACGCCGCAGGCGGCTACCGGGGGAATCAAGATGCACCTCAAAAAATGAACCCCGTTAGGGGTTCCGGCGAGTAGCCCTCGGTTGACGCCGCAAGCTTTTTTTCATTCGCAAAAATGAATTAAATTCAGTCTTCTATTTGGTAAATTGAATTATTTCCAAGTGAATCGATTATTTAGATATCTTAGCCCAACACTCCGCCTAACGGCGCCAAGGGTGTGTGGGCGCACACACTTGGAACCCGCGCTTTTTCTTTTACCCGAATACCCAAGAATGCAGTGCCTTGTGAAGTGCACATCCATGTGCATTTCACTGGCGGCAAACGCTGGCATC
>OQWM01000329.1_pt1 | contig 28964 bp, 24 predicted proteins | sample 1691531 | NCBI WGS metagenome assembly OQWM01 (sample SAMN03418257, study PRJEB22391) | human gut metagenome | biome: human-gut; feature: organic feature; material: feces | host: Homo sapiens | place: Tanzania | collected 2013-01
GGTTTTCCACCTCTCGCACGGCTTCATCTGTGGGAACGGGGATAATGTCAACGGACAGCATCATATTCCTGTTCAACTCACAAAGCTCCGCCACCATACTGTCCTTGATATATGCCGCATACTCTCTGAGAAAAATCACACGCCCATATCTGTCACCTATTCTGAAGCAGTCACTCTCAAATTCAAAGGTATCGGGGCAGATAAAATCTTTGAAATCGTGACCTTTCCGCATCGTCTGGGTAATATCGAAGTGGAACGCTGTTTCTTCTCCTGTACGGTAGAAGTCGTGGAAGATACGCAGCTTGTCGCCTGCGTCCAGTTCCACACACTTCGACCCCAGACGGTTAAAGTGGGCGATAAGGTCAGCACCCACACGGGCGAAGTAGTTTCGGGCTTCCTCGATATTCTTCTTGCAGACAGATACGGTTACATACTTATCCTGTACGATGGAATTAGCCCCTGTCGCCTTATCCAGAAGCATTTTGTTGTATTCCTTACGGTACTTATCCAGACCGTCATCAGCCATTGGGATTAAAATGGTCTGTTCAAAATCAGCTTTGTTCAAGCGACGGTTGTTGATAGTGATTTTCGTGGTCGCACCGCTGTCAAGGGAATTAAGAAGCTCCGAGTATTCAAGGAACATCGCTTCCTTATCCTCACGGCTTGCCACGGCATAGTTTATATCCTCAAACTTAAAGGTCTTTGCGTACTTGTTCCTGCCTACAAGGAATATGCCGTCCTCCCAGATTGTCTTAATCGGGATAACATTCTGTACCGACTTCGGCACAACAAACTTTTCCCTGTCCTGCTTGAACAGATTTTTAAGAGTTCTCAGCATTGTTTACCTCCTTGCTGCGTTTCGCTTTTTTCTTTTTCGTTTTCTTTGGTTTCGGTGTCCTGCCTTTCTGCTTTTTCCGTACTGTCGGCAACCCTTTTTCGTGGGCTTCAATGGTCGGCTTCATCGTTTCGTAATAGAGATTATCTGGCAGGAACATCAACTTTTTCGGCATCAGAAATTCCGATTTAATCCACGCCCAGACAAACTGCTCTGCGGTCATACCATTGTATTTGATAAATCCCATAGCCGCAAAGGGGAACGCACCTAAGATACAAACCCAACTGAGGGTTTCCGTACCAAACCGTGGACGGAGAAGGAAATACAAACACACCGCCACGCCGCAGGCAAGGACAGAAAAAATGAACTGTCTGAGGGACAGTCCAAAAAACATACTCTCCGTATAATTACGGATTTCCTTATTTATCTTGACTTCCAATCATAGCACCTCCCTTACAAGCCCATCATTTCTCTTACAACACGGTCTGCCATTTTGACCGCACCGACAAGGACAAGCATATTGAACACAAGCTCCCCGATATAGCTCCATACCATTGTAACCGCCGCAGCATCGGGATTGACCACAGGCGGAGAAGAAGCAAACAGGGAAAAGATAATGCAGGCAAGCACGATAACCGCACCTTCAAGACACACGGCGGCATAGCTCTTAATGAAGCTCTTGCCGACGCTTTGGCTCGGCTCTCCAGCAAAAGTGGAAAGGGGTACGGGTGCAATGGCAGTATAGATATACAGCTTGAAAAACCTGCCGTATACCGACATAATCATAATGAATGACAGCACCGTGATAAACAGCCCGCCTATCAGCGTGACCGCCCATAGCGGGATACTCTCAAAAAATCCGCAGTCTTCAACGGCTGTCACGATTTCCTGCGGCAACACCGTCTGCTGTGCCGAGCCAAATCCTGCGGCATTCATAATCGTGGAAATCATACCTTGCACAATCTTAAACAGTGCCATCATCAGTTCCAATCCATAGGTCACTGCACCTTTGGCAATGGCAAAGCGGATAAACAGTTTCAACGCCTGCTCTGGTCGCTTGACTTCTGCAAAATTTCCACAGGTTCTCATTACACCCACAACAAAGAACAGCACGAGCAGGGCAAGTCCGATAGCCTGCACTGCACCGTGAATATCCACGATGATATTCCATATCGTGCCTCCCTTAAAGTTCTCTGGGGATTGGGTAATGAGCTGCCATATCTCGGCTAATTTCTCATTCCAAGTGTTTAGGGCGTTCTCTAAATTCTGTACCACCCAGTTATCAGACATTTGACCACCTCCTTGATGATATTAGATAACGGGAGCGAGTTCCGCACTCGGCGGATCTGCTCCCGTTATCTTTTTGTGTCAGTCTGTTATCTTAGCCTGTGATAAGAGTCAAGATTTCCTTTGCGAAGGTAATGACAACGCCGCCTGCAAGGGTCAAAAATCCGTTAGCTCTCTGGGACGGGTCGTGGGATTTGAGGGAAAGACCAATCTGCACGATACCAAAGCCGAGCATAATCATACCGACAGCCCTCACCAGACCGAAAATGAAATCGGACAGATTGTTGACTACCTGAATAGGGTCATTGGCAGCAAAGGCGGTTACGGAAGTACCAAGCACAAAAGTCATTGCTATAACAGCCATACAGTAATAGCGAAAGCCTTTCTTAACCTTTCCAGTCATCGGCAGCTTCGTGGTTTTCTTGTTCTCATTCTTCTTAAAAAGTTTCATAGGGTAAATCCTCCTTATAAATTGAATATTTCTTCCAAGTCCTCATCAGACAGAAGCTCATAGGAAGTGCTGACAGCTTTCACGCTCACGGCGTTATCTGGAATATCACTGTCAAACACAAGAGTTGCGACAGCCTGCGTAGGCTCTCCGTGGATATACGGCGGTTGCCCTCCGTCAGCCGTCAGCTTCACATTCGGGTGCTTCAAGATGTCATACTTGAAGTCCATAACGGGGCGTTCCCCACGCACAAAAAGAAGTGCGTAACGGTTATCAAGCATACGCACTTCGTCTGGGGTCATCAGCTCACGCCCCGAAATCTGATAATTTGTTGAATAGTTACCACTTCGCCCAGAGCTTTTCCCGTAGGTGTTGGTATCAATGGTTTCCTTGCCCAAAAGCTCTGACACATATTTGTGGGTGCTTTGCTCGTTGCCGCCCAGATACAGAAACTCATCATGAGGTAAGCTTCGGCTTATCCTCCCGAAGAAGGATAAACGTCCACTCCCTCCCAAACCGCACGTACACCTCTCGGTGTATACGGCTTTCCGCTTATCATATTTGCGGTATTATTAAGAATGAATCGTTTTATGACAATTCGGGCATACTACCAGAGTTTTCCTTCTGCGTTTCCGCATCAGGAGTACCCAATCGGCATTGCCTTTCAAGTCCTTGAGTTTCTTTACCTGGTGGATTTCGAGATTTCTACAGTCCTTTCCGCACAGTTCGCAGGTATGCCTTTCCACACGCTGCTTTAAGGTATTGGTTTTCGTGTACTTTGAATAATCCGGCAACTCGCTGACGTTATCAAACTTTGTTGCCTTTTCTTTCCGTTTGTACCCGTCCCTGTAGAACGTGGTGGTTTTTCTTCCTGCTTTTGTGTCATATGCAACTGTAAATAAATCTCCGACACAGTACCTCCGCTTGATTTCATGGACGTTGGTCTTGTATTTACATGCAAATGTTTTATACATGCTGTATTTCATCACATTGCCGAATCTTCCGATTTTGAAAGAATCATTGGCAATAGAATAGTAGTTGTACAGACCTCTGACCTCAGCATTGTACGTTGCCAGTATCTCTATATCGCTTTTGTTTACCAGCTTGCCCCTGTGCAGGGCAACGAACCTCTCTTTGCCGTTCTCGTTGATTTTGATTTTTATTGCCTGATATTCAAGCAGTTTTCCGACCCATTTCTCTCTGGGAACCAGAAGCTTCACAACTCCTGTCTGACATCTCTGAATCTTTCCGTTTGCCAGTTTCTTCATATTCTGGCTTCTTGATACCGTAATGTCATATCCTAAAAACCTTGCTCTGTCTCCCGTATGGGTAACTTTAGTCTTGGTATCTGACATTTCCAGCTTTAGCGCATCTTGCAGAAATGCTTTTACATCCCGCTTGACTTGCTCGGCATCTTCTTTGCTGCCTATTACGCCGATAAGAAAATCATCCGCATACCGGGTGTACTGAATCCGCTTGTAATTCGCATCCAGCGGAACCGTCGGGGTCATACTTTTTTCTGCCCTTTCCAGTTCCTTTAACCGTTTGCTCCGTATTTTTCTTTCTTCCGACGATAACTGCTCCCAGAGCCGCTTGCCCTCTTTTCTATACTCGTATGCCCTGTTTACACTTGTTTTGTATGCCGGTGAGAGCCGCTTTCTGGGCGCTTTCGTATTAAAATCTATGGCATACTTCTCCATGAATTTATCCAGTTCATTCAGATAGATGTTGCAGAGGACTGGGCTTACGCCGGACCCCTGCGGCACGCCGCTATACGTCCTTTCGTATTCCCACTGCTCCATATATCCAGCTTTCAGAAATTTCCATATTAGCTGGATAAACATTTCGTCGTCGATTCTCTTTTTCAGAATCTCGACGATTACATGATGGTCGAAGCTGTCGAAACAGGCGTGTATATCTCCTTCTACAAACCAGTTTGTCCCCGTAAAGGTTTTCTGTATCTGCATTAGGGCAGTTTGACAGCTCCTGTTAGGTCTGAACCCGTGGGATTTATTACTGAATACGGGTTCATAAATACTTTCCAAAATCATCTTAACGACTTCCTGCACGAGTTTGTCATTGCCGGACTGGATGCCCAGCGGACGTTTTTTATTGCTGTTTTTCTTGGCAATATATACCCGTTTTGCAGGCTTGGGACGGTAACTCCTGTCTCTTAGGGACGTAATTATCCCATTGATTCTTTCATTACTCATTCCGTCAATCGTAGTCCCGTCGGCTCCGGCAGTCATACTGCCTTTATTTGCGTAAATATTTTTATACGCCAGCCAATAGAACTCCGGGTTATACAGATTCCTGTATAATCTCTGGAATCTGTACGATTCATCCTTTGACTTATCCGTCAAACTTTTTAATACCTCAGTTGGATTTCTCATGCCTCACGCACACTCCTTTCGTTTTGGTATCAATAATAAGCTGCTCCCCTTTGCCATGTGAACGCTATTAACGTCTCAGACTACTATGAGAGCTGTGTGACCATGCCCGTTACCGGGTTTAGGTCATCCCCAGTTAGTAAAAACAAGATTAGCTTTCTGTGTTGTCGGCACCGACTTTCGCCATTTACCCGCTGTCTTGCGGTTGCTTTTTCATGAGTATCATTTACTTCCATAACTGCGAAATGCAAGTAACATGAGAAACATACGTTTCAATCCTTTTCGTATGTGGGGTACGGGTTCCCTCGCTCTGGCTATCGTTCAGGCAGTTTAGCTTTATACCTCATACACAGATTTTTATTCTTACGCATTTGAACGCACAGGATTATTGTCCTCTTACGCAGGCTGTCGTAAATTCTTATGACAGCGACGACATGCTACACTCCCCTTCGGGTTTCCCCTCTCGGATAAGTCGTAGAATAATAGGTTACTTCTGCTTAATGTGAACCTCCTTTTCTCCGCTTATTTGCAGATAGCTTGATACTTTTCCCTACCGCTTGCTAAAGGCGGTATCTTGTAGTTACCACGTCGCCAATTTATAATGCGCTGGCGACTTCTGGGCGCACGCAGTTGCCGACAATGCTTTCCCATTGCTTTTCAAAAAGAGCTTTGAGCTGTGCCAGATTTTGCAGGATAATGGATACCGATACCCCTCTGGAACGCATAACGGACAGGATTTTATCAAAGTCATCAGGCAATGAAACATTCGCAAATTCGTCCATTATGAAATGGCAATGCACGGGCAGGCTGCCGCCGTACTTGTGGTCTGCCAGATAAAATAATTGCTGAAAGAGCTGCGTGTATAAAATCGACACAAGAAAGTTAAAGCTCGTATCGTTGTCTGGTATCAGAGCGAATAAAGCGACTTTCTTTTCCCCCAGACTTGGCAGGTCAAGCTCATCGGTGGCAGTAAGCCCTGCAAGGCTCTCCAGATTGAATTTTTCAAGCCTTGCGGCAAGGGTTATCTGGATACTCTTTAAGGTCTTAGCCGAGCCTGAATGATAATCCCTGTAATACTTGAGGGCGATATGCTCTGGGTTTACCATCTCCAGACGGTCAAAGAGTTCGTCAAGAGGGCTTATATAGCTGTCATCGTCCTCACGCACTTCGCCTGCCCGTAAAAGCTCCATAACCATCGGGAAGTTTTGTTCCTCTGGCGGTGCTTCATATTTGAGATAGAATACCAATGCCAGAAGCAGCATACTCGCCGCCGTATCCCAGAACGGGTCTTGCGACTGGCTTCCTTTCGGGGTGGTCGCCTTAAAGAGATTGGTCACAAGCCTTTGCACATCGTTGTCGTTCCGAAGATACACAAAGGGGTTGTAACAATGGCTGCGGTGCATATTGATAAGGTCAAGGACACGCACCTCATAACCTTTCTTTTCGAGCAGACCGCCAATGTCACGGACGATTTCGCCCTTTGGGTCAAGCACCACGAAAGAGGTGTTGCATTGCATAGCGTTGGGCTTGCAAAAAAACCTTGTCTTACCTGCACCAGAACCGCCGCAGACCAAAATATTCAAGTTTCGGCGGTGCTTCTTTCCGTCCAAGCCGATACGCACATTTTGCGTGAGCAGTTTGTTCTCGGACGGGTTTTTATCTCGGTACTTCTTGTTGAGAGTACCTGTATTGCCCCATTTTGCCGAGCCGTGTTCCTCCCGCCTGCGGTAGTTCCTGCGTGTGGAGAAATAGATGCCGATGCCCATAGCGTAGGCAAGCAAAAAAATAAGGACAGTCTTTACGCTGTCCTCACACACCGTTATGGAAAACGGGTTATTTACTGCTACGGATAAGCCGCTGACTATCTCCACGATGCCTCCGCTGACATAGGGTGCTGTCAGCAGGGCAAGCCATACAACAGGAACGATGCCGCAGATAGAAAGGATTAAGCCCGTCTTTTGGTCGTTATCGTTCCTCATTGCACCTGCACGGAATGACCCTGACCTTTTTTGTCGGGGCGTTCGCCACCTTGTCAATCAGCTCATCAACAGGGTCGGTGGGGCGTTCCTCCTGCAACTGCCGTGTACGCAAGGTGTTCAAAGCATTGATAACGATATTCTTGTCGTACTTGTCAAGTGCGATGTGGTATCGTTCTTCTTTCATAGGCTGCACCTCCGATTAGCGTTCCTGCTCTTTGTTCTTCGGCGGCTTGTTCTTTTCAAGGCTCTTAAACATATCGCTCTGGATTTCGCCCAGAACATCACGCATCGAGCCAAGCTCGCCTTTGAATACCTGCGTGTCCATTTCCGAAAACTCCCTCGGAAGCCTGTCAAAACTGAAACCTCTGGTGTCCACGCCGTAACGGGTGCTGACCATATAGGCAACGCAGAAGGATTTGAAATCGGAAGCATCACGGCTCTCGTTATGCTTGAAATCGAAAACCGCCGCCGACACTTCCTTTGCCATACTCACAAAGAGCTGTTCCTCCGTAAGCCCTGTCTTAATGAAAATCGTCTGCTGTTTACTGTCATAGTAGGCAGGGATTTCAAGGTCGGCAACGGGAACAAAGGGAATGGGGCTTGCATCAATCATAGCCGATACAAGCTCACGCATCGTTTTCGGCTCTTGTGCCTGCTGCCTGTCCTTTGCCGATGTTTCGGAAATGTCATAGACCACCTTTGCGTTGTAGCCTACCGCTTTCGTGCCGTCATCACGGGTGTACTCCTTGCTTGGCTCAAGGATAACGATTTTCTGTGCGTCCTTGTTCACATAGACACGGCTCTGCTTCCAAGCGTTATAATCTTTGAGCTGTGTCGCTTCGGGCATCTGTGCCGATACTAAAACGGCGTTCGCCACCGAGTAGCGGTCAAAACGCCCCTGCACATCAAGATACTGGCGGAAGCTCTCGCCGTCTGCCATCATCTCGGAGCAGGTGTTGTCAATCAGCTCATAGGCTTCCTGCCGCTGTGCCTGCTTCTGGGCAGCCCATTCCGCTTTATCAAAGGGCTTGCTGCCGCCGCTGAATACATCATAAATGCTCATACTGTTTACCTCGTTTCTTTGGATTTTGGTTTTCTTTTCCGCTTCTGGGGCTGTTTATGCTCCGTCTTGCCTGCGGGCGGCTTCTTCGCCCTGTCAGAAGCGGAGCTTTTGTCCAGGGCAGACGAAGTATCTGCTTCCTGCTCTTTTCGGCTCTCCTTGATTTTCCGCAGTTCCTCTTTGACCGAAGGTTTCTCCTTAGTCATAGTAGCCCCCTCTGCGGATTTCTTTGGCTGCTCTGAGGTAGGCTCGGACAGAGGGGATTTTTCGGTCTTTGCCACCGAGGGGTTTGGGGCATTTTCCTCCTTTTGGATTGGCGTACCCATCAGGGCATCTAAGAGCTTGTCTTTCTCTGCCTTGTCCTGTACGCCGATGTCTGGCTCTGGCTGACCTGCCTTTTCGTCTTTGGCTTTCTCCACATCGGTCACAACAGAAGCCGTTGCTTCCGATGCCAGTTTGAAGCGTTCCGCAATGCGGCTGATTTTCGATGCGTCCTCCGCACGGGCAATCACATCGACCTCCGCATTGGGGTCTTTGTTTTTACGGTCTGCAAGGACACAATAAAGAACGCCGTACTTTTTTGCTTCCTGCGTAAACTTCTTCAGGTCGCTGTTCCTTACGGTAAATACCTTTAACTCCTTGCCAGAACGGAGCATATTCGTAAGCCTTGCCTTGCCCTTTGTTTTCTGTTCTTCTTTGAGAATGGAATACAAAAGGATTGCGATATTCTTCGCACCTGCACCTGTAATTTTGGCAGCGACCTCAAAGCCCTCCAAGCTCATTCGGACGATTTGTTCTGCCGCTTCGCCGCCTGTGTTCATTCGTCATCAGCTCCTTTCCTTGCTGTTCATCTGCCCGTATGGTTGTTAGCTTTTCTTTGAGGGTATCGTTACGGGCTTCGATGCCCCCGCATAGTCTGACCTCCTTCCGTAAGAATTTCATTCTCTCCGTAATTTCCGTAAGCCGAGCCTTGACCGCTTCTTTTTCTTCGCCGCCTGATTTGCGGGATTGGGAATACAGTTCCTTTCGCTGTTCGGTAAGCTCCGACATTTCCGTTTCCAGAGAGCCTTTATATGACAAGAGCTGTTCCACCGTATCAATCCGATTGCGGCAGAGCAGCCTTGTTTCCTGTGATATGGCTTCCATCTTCATCAGGTCATCTTTCAAAAGATAATGAAGCCTTGCATAATTCTGTTTTCTGCTTTTTGGCAGGATACCGAGCCTGTAACAGTAGTGGAGATACAGCCCACGCAAGCCGCCGATTTTTTTCGCATTTTTGAGTGAGTCTTTCACACGGAAAACCTGTACGGTTTTTTGCGGCTCGGCAAATCTGGAAAATTTTACGGCATAGGAATTTTCCCTGATACGCTCCGTAATCCTCTCGTTGGTGTAATCCTCTCCGAGCTTATATAATCGCTTTGGGCGTTCCCAACCTTTGCCGATTATCGTCCAGTATTTGCGGTTGGGGTCAAAGCTCACACGGTAGCCCATCTCTGCCATCTGACGGTCAAAGTCTTTGAGCGTAAACGATTTGCTGATAGCTTCGTCCACCGCCTGCCGAGCCACATTATCCCTTGTGGGCATACCGTTCTTTTCAGCCTGATACAAAGCATAGGGTTTCTTTTTTCCGCTTGGGTGTTCAATGACAGACAAAGCATACTCCCTGCAAAGCTCATCGGAGCGTTGACGGAGCAGCCGCAGGTTGGCTTTATTATCGTGGTAGTGCTTCCCGTCCAAAAAGGAAACAGAGTTTACGACAAAGTGGTTATGCAGGCACTCGGTATTTAAGTGGGTGGCAACGATGACCTGAAACCTGTCGCCCCACATCTTTTCGGCAAGTTTTACGCCGACCTCGTGGGCAACCTCTGGCGTGACCTCGCCGTGCTTAAAGCTCTGGAAACCGTGATAGCAGACAATCTCGCTTTCATCGTTCCACTCAGCTTTGGCAATCATCATTTCATCTCTGGCGGTGGCAGTATCGCAGTTGACCCCTGTGACGAAATACCGCTTTTCCGTCTTGTCCTTGTTGGTGGCATACTCCATTACATCGACCAACGCCTGCAAGTCGGCTTCGGTGTATTTGGGGTTGGCGGTCTTTTCTGGGTTTTCGGCATAGTCTATCGGGTGGTCGAGCCTGCCTTTTACATCCCAGATTTCACACACCGCCATTAAGATACCTTTCGGGGAAGCAGATACTTTTTACGGACATCAAGCTGAAAATCGTGCCACTTCCTTGCTTCCTCATGGAGCATCGGCGTGTCGATAAAGTTCAGGGCGTTTGCTTTGGCGGCAAGCTGATTGATACGGTTGCCGATGGCAGACAGCTCACGCATTATCCTGTAAAATTCGGGGTCGGGTTTTTCGCAGAGCTGATAGCCCTTTACCATTTCTCTAAGGAACGCTTCTTTTGAGCGACCCGATTTTCGCACAAGCTCATAAAGATACTCGGCTTCTTCCTCGTTAAGACGGAAAAGTATCTGGACGCTTCGCTTTCTCATTTTCCAATCCCTCCTTTTTGGAGAGCCTGTTAATCTGCAAGCAGCACATCAGCACAACACCGACCAGACCGCCGAGCATTGTGCCGATGGTAAAAAACAGAAACTCACTCATTCTTAAAAACTCCTTTCTCATATCGGGGTATTAGGGGCAGCCCCCTAACAAGCGAATTTGGTATCCAAAGACTTTTGGATAATCAAATTCAGTGCTTGGTAAGACATCTCATTCTTCGCAGTCGTCCTCATACATACACTCACCACACACGGGGCAGAAGTACGGACAGTCCGAACAATCCTCATTTTCCTGTAATATATTCTCACCCGCACCATCAAGACCGTCCTCGCTCTGCTCGGTAATATCGGCTTCGCCGCAGACAAAATCATCATCGGTAAAGTTGATAAGGTCGGTATCGAACAGGATAATTTTTGTCTTTTCCTTTGCCTGTTCGGGGCTTTCCGCATAGACGGAAACGGTCTTTTGGTAATGGGCAGTAAGGGTTACATCATACTTTTTCAATGGTTCATTCCTCGCTTTCAGCATTAAATTATGATTTGGTTTCAGTGTCGTTCTGGGTAAAAACTGCTACACAATCAACGGACATCACTCCTTTCACGGGCAGGCTTTGGTCTTGCAATTCCCAGATAGGACAACAAAAAATCGTTGAAGTCCTTGCCGACAGGCGGTGGATCATCAACGATTTTGTAGTCTTTCTGCAACAGTTCTTTCAAAGTAGCGGTACAACGCCTGCCTACCTTATCATTATCCAGATGCAGAACTATGGTCTTAATTTGTGGATTGGCACTCAAAAAAGTTGTGAGAGCTATGGGGATTTTGCTATCCTTCATCTCTTTCTTTGGCTGATACACTCCCGAAAGAGAAAGCAGACTTTCCGATTTGTAGTCCTTGCCCTCGCATTTTAGATAAGTGGCATAGGACAGTAAATCAATGGCGGCTTCAAATAAATGCAGGGTATCCGTTGGCTCTCTTGCCAGAAGTCGGAACGAATACCGCTTATCGCTGCCCGATGCGTCCTGCTTGAAAGTGCTGCCGAGAGTGCTTCGCAGGGCGGCATATTTCGGTGTTCCGCTTTCATCTTTCCCAATAAAAACAGCATTGTGGTAATCGGCACTCTCGTAGAGCGTTCCGTCTGAGATACACTCTTGTATGAGCTGATAGTCAATACCACGCCCGAAAAGATACTGTATCACTCTGTTACAATCCTTATTTTGGGGCGGCAGGAGCAGGACTTTCGGTTCATCTTTCTTGGGAGCAGGGGGCGGCTTCCAGTCCGCCAGCGTCTGTCCCGTGAGAATTTCCACGGCTTCCACAAAGTCATATTCCTTGACCTTGATGAGATAATCGAGGGCAGAATAGCCGCCGAAACCCCTCGACCACCAATACCATTTGCCGTTGGAAATCTTCAAGCTGTCGTGTTCTGCGGTACAGTACACATTGCTTGTGCCTTTGACCTTAACGAGATTGCTCGGCTCAAACTCACGCAGATAGGATAACAGGTCAATCTGGCGTACCCGTTCAAGCACATCTGGGTCAATCTGCACATAGGGTCGGTTAGTTCTCAATGGATAAAATCACCTCCAGAAATAGAAAAAGCCGAGGGGATTTCGTCAAATGAAAACCTCTCGGCTATGTAAAATATAGTTCTTTTAGAATGAAAAAAGCATCCCTTTTTCTGTTGCGATATTATAAATCCATTTGTTACCCGTAGGGCTTACCAAATTACTAATATTCGCAATTTCCTTAATTGTTTTTTCTACAAACTCTGAATTATGCAACTTATAATTTTTTGCAAAGCAATCGCAGCACTCCTGCATTTTTGCATCGGCAGGTGGAAAAAGAGCCATTGGAACATCTTTTGCATCTAAACGACCCTTGATATTACCTCCCGATATTAGGCTTGCATTACCGTCACGCCCTTTACCTGCTATGAGAAAATAGAACGGCAAAGCTAATATAGCATCACAATTTGTATCGGCTACTCGCTTATAAAATGCTTTTATAATATCAAGTAAATCATCGGTAGTTAGGCAATCTTTATTTGTCGCCTTGTTCAAATCTATTGAAATAGCCTTTTCAATAGCTGCGTTACCTGCACTTGAAAAAGCTAAATGGTCATTTATCATAAGGACTTTGTCTAAATCATCTGACAAAGTTTTCCCGTCAATACTTGACCCTCGCTTATCGCCTGCAATAATTATACGGTTATTTTCTTTTATTCCAAAGATAACACTCATAAACTGTCACCTCCTTACTGATTTAAAAATCATACCACATTTTTATGAATTTTTCCACCTCTGCGGCTATGTAAAAGCGGCATCAGCTCCACGCCAATGCCGCCCATTCTCGGTTATAGTATTCCTGCCTTTTTGAGATACCCAACGCTGTCATAGCACCCTCTGAAATAGATTGCTTCCTGCTGCATATCGCTGAGCCTGTTCCGAAGCTCCAAAACTTCTATCAAAGCCTTACACTCCTGCTCGGATAAATCACTCGGCTTTTCCGTATCCAAAACTGCCATCACTTTGGGATACTTCTTGTAAAGTTCCTCAATTTTTTCCTCTACGGAGCGGTATTCTGGATTTTCTTTTGGCAGCTTTGCAATAACGGAGCTTAGATATTCAGCAAAGATGTTGCTATGCACATCAACAAAGGTTTCAAATCTGAAATTATCAAGCACACCTTTCACCTCCGACATTTACTAATCTACACCTATTATACTTCCCAGAAATCAGCAATACAAATATGCAAACCGCATTATCTCTCCCGACTTGCACATTTTCTTTCGGGCTGTTCTTCTGCCTGCTCTGGCTCGGTATCCATAACGGAAGTATCTTTTTCATTCAGATTCAGCTCAATGTTAAGAGCGTTCAGCCGTTCTGTTTTTTCTTTCAGCTCATCTTCAAAGGCAAAAGGCTTCTTGATTTCCTCCTTTGCGATTTCAAGCTGTGCAATAGTTTCCGCCTTTTTGGTCTTGGTAGCTTCCAGTCTGGCAGGGAGCTTTGACAGCTCGTTTTCAATTCGGGTCAGATTTCCGAGGGCATCAGCACCTAAATCTACCTTATGCTTTGCCTTTCCGCAGAGGTTCATACAGTAATGGGCATTGACGGTATCATAATAAATCTCCATTCGGAAACCTCGGTAGCTTCCAATTTCTGTGGGTGCAGACATCGGATAATCCTTGCAGATTGCAAGGAGCATCTCGCCTGCGTCTGCCTTTTCGGTGTAGGTCACGCCTTTTAGGGTCATCGGGCAGAACTTATCCTCGCCCTGCGGCTTGTGCTGCTCGGCAAGAGCTGCATCATTTTCATAGCCTGCAATGCGTTCCTCATACTCTTTAATGGTCTGGGGATAGTATTTCAGCACTCTGTCCTCAAGGTCGTAATGCTCGGAAAGATAACTCTGCTTTAACACTCGGAGCTTGGAAACCTGTATATCCAAATCCATCTTTTCCTTAAAACAGGCATCGCCTGTGGCAAGCATTTTAACCTCCGCAAAGGACAGGGCAACCTCGTCCACATCTTCGGCAGAGCGTACAGGGCTTTTGCTCGTCATTATCTGGCTGATAAATTTCTGCTTGCTCTCCACCAACTGATAGAGATAGGCGTCAAAAGTCTGCTCGGTCACATAGCGGTAAACCTCCACCTCTGGAAACATATTACCCTGCCTTTCGATACGCCCCTGCCTTTGTTCAAGGTCGGAAGGACGCCACGGACAATCAAGGTTATGGATTGCTATGAGCCTGTCCTGCACATTCGTACCTGCTCCCATCTTCGGAGTAGAACCGAACAGCACACGGACTTCGCCGCTTCTGACCTTGCCGAACAACTCTTTTTTCTGTGCATCGGTGGTCGCTTCGTGGATAAAGCGTATCTGCTCAGCCGGGATACCACGGGCTATCAGTTTCTCCCTCATATCGTCATAGACATTGAAAGTACCGTCATTTTTCGGGGTGGACAGGTCGCAGAACACAAGCTGTGTCGCTTTGGTATCGGCGTGTTCCTCCCAGATACGGTACACATTATCCACACAGGCATTGACTTTACTGTCTGGGTCATCTGGCAGCATCGGGTCAATCATTCTCTGGTCAAGAGCCAGTTTCCGTCCGTCATTGGTTATCTTGAGCATATTGTCAATGTTCGGCTCGACAAGCCTTGCCCTGACTTTCTCAGCCCGCTTCGCAAGGGAAGCTACCATCTCGGTCTGTATCTCGCTCGGCTTGGTCTTAATATTGTGGTAATTGACCTTTGGCACGGGGAGTTTTAGCATATCGGCGGTCTGAATATCCGCCACCTCACGGAACATCTGCATCAGCTCTGGCAGGTTATAGAACTTGGCAAACCTCGTCTTGGCTCGGTAATTTGTGCCTTCGGGTGCTAATTCCAGAGCTGTAACTGTTTCTCCAAAGGTAGAAGCCCAACTGTCAAAATGCTGCAAACCGTTCTGTGCAAGGGTGTCATACTGCAAGTACCTCTGAACGGAGTACAGCTCAACCATTGAATTGCTAACAGGCGTACCCGTTGCGAAAACCGTGCCACGGTTGCCCGTAATTTCATCCAGATAGCGGCATTTCATAAAAAGGTCGCTTGATTTCTGGGCTTCGGTCTGGGCGATACCGCCTACATTTCGCATCTTGGTGTAGAGGTACAAATTCTTATAAAAATGGCTCTCATCAATGAAAAGCCTGTCAACGCCGAGCTGTTCAAAGTCGATAACCGTATCCTTACGCTTGGTGTCGTTGAGTTTTTCGAGCTTTGTCTTGATTGCCTTTCGGGTTTTCATTAGCTGTTTGACCGTGAACTGCTCGCCTTTGGATGCCTGCACATCGTCAATGCCACGCTCAATATCATCAAGCTGCTTTTCCAACTGCTCCCTCTGGCGTTCTATGCTCATCGGGATTTTTTCAAACTGCGAATGCCCGATAATGACTGCGTCATAGTCGCCTGTGGCAATCCTGCCGCAGAACTTTTTGCGATTTCCCGTTTCAAAATCTCGCTTTGTTGTCACAAGTATATTTGCACTCGGATAGAGCCGCAGATACTCGGAAGCCCACTGACCGACAAGATGATTTGGCACAACAAACATGGATTTCTGGCATAAGCCGAGCCGTTTGCTTTCCTGTGCGGCGGCTACCATTTCAAAGGTTTTGCCTGCTCCCACCTTATGGGCAAGGAGCGTATTGCCGCCATAAAGGATATGGGCGATGGCGTTGACTTGATGGGGTCTTAGTGTGATTTCTGGGCTGATACCTCCGAAAGTGATATGGCTTCCGTCATATTCACGGGGTCGCACAGAGTTAAAAGTGTCGTTGTAATAACGGACAAGGCGGTTTCGCCGTTCTGGGTCTTTCCATATCCAATCCTGAAATGCCTGCTTGATGGCTTCCTGCTTCGCCTGTGCCGCCGTAGTTTCCTTTGCATTGAACACCGCTTTTTTATTGCCGTGTTCGTCATACACATAATCAAAGATACGGGTGTCACGCAGGTTTAAGGTGTCCTCAATAATACGATAGGCGGAAGCCCTTTTCGTACCATAGGTGCTGTCCGCCTTTACATTCCCCATATCGGAGCTTTTATTCTCTATGAACCAGTCTCCGTTTATCGGAGTGTATCGTACCTTTAATCTGCCTACGGCATAGCTTGACGGAGTTAAAAGCTCCATCACAAACCGCTGTATATCTTCCTGCGGTATCCAAGTCGCACCCAGACGGACAGAGATTTCTGCCGCCGATAGGTCTTTGGGAATGACCTTTTTCAATGCTTCCACATTGACTGCAAGCTCTGGATCATTCTTCGCAGCAAGCTCCGCAATCGTCAGTTTGTTTCGGACATTGCCCGACAGATACTCGTCTGCGGCTACATAGGAAACAGGCTCACAGTTCGGTACTTTGAAGATAACACCTTGTAAATCCTGCACAAGCTCAGCCTGCGTTTTGCCTGCGAGCTGCTCCATATAAGGCAAATCAACACGAGCTTTCTCCCCAATAGAGAGGGCGAGGGCTTCGCTTGCGGTTTCAACAGAGGTAATCTCACGGTGGGGCTTGATAGTCCGCTTCGTGAACATATCTGCCTTCCGTTTGAAGTTGCCCTCATCATCAAGCACCTCCAGAGAACATAAAAGGAAGTAGCTCTCGTCTGAAGCAAAAGCAAGATAGTTTCCTCGGCTGTTGATTAGACCGTATTTTGCGGTATAAACGTCATACAAACGGTTGAGGTTTTCCTGCTCGGTGCGTATCATTTCCTCTGGGTAATCCTCGGTCTGATACTCAATGAGCTTATGCACACAGTCACGGATTTGGATAAGCCCTTTGATACGGTTTTCTGCGGTCATCGACACAGAAGCAGGTTGCATACGGTCATTCTCTCGGAAGTAAACCCTGCCGTCCACCAGAGTAAAAGAGAAGTTACGCACATTCTGGTCAGCAGGAACGGAAAGCTCCTGTTCATCGGAGATTTCATCAACCCCATTATCAAGCTCTGGGATTTCGCCGTTTATCCTCTGAACTGCATTGGACAGAAGCTCGGAAAGTGGTATATCCTTACGAGCTTTACAGACAGGCTCAAAAGTACCAAAGCGTGTGCTTTCCATCTTTATTTCGCCCAACACCATATCGGGGTGTTCGACAAAATATCTGTTCATCGTAACACCGTTTTCGTCCGTATCAAGGTGTACCCAGTCTGGCTCTATATCCATCACTCGCTCACGCTTTTGCAGGATAAGAATATCGCTGGTGACCTCCGTGCCTGCGTTTGCCTTAAAGGTGTTGTCAGGCAGACGGATAGCACCTAAAAGCTCGGCTCTCTGGGCGATATGCTTGCGTACCTCTGGACTTGCTTTATCCATCGTACCCTTTGAGGTAATGAACATCACAACGCCGCCGGCACGGACTTTATCCAGAGCCTTTGCAAAAAAGTAGTCGTGTATGAGAAATTTCTGGGCGTTGTATCGGCTGTCATTGACCCTTATCTCCCCAAAAGGCACATTGCCGAGGACTACATCAAAATGGTCGTCTGGGAGATTTGTTTTCTCAAAGCCCTCAATGGCAATGTTCGCTTTTTGGTAGAGCTGCTTTGCAATCCTGCCTGTAAGAGAGTCGATTTCCACGCCGTGGAGCTTGCTGTTTTGCATACTTTCGGGAAGCAGACCAAAGAAATTGCCTGTCCCGCAGGACGGCTCCAAGATATTTCCCTGTGAAAAGCCCAGGCGGTCAAGTGCGTCATACATCGCCTTGATAACAACAGGCGGCGTATAAAAAGCGGTCAGCGTTGACTCCATAGCGGCACGGTATTCCTCTGGGGATAGGCTGGCATATAGCTCCTTAAATTCCTCCGCCCACGCCGCATTGTGTTCATCAAATGCCATAGAAAGACCGCCCCAACCGACATACCGAGATAGGACTTCCTGTTCTTCAGGTGTGGCAAGGCGGTTTTCGATTTCAAGCTCGTGCAGCAGGTTGATTGCCGCCATATTGTTACGGAATTTTTCTTTTGCCCCGCCGACGCCGATGGCGTCATCAGTAATACGGAAATTATGACGGTCTGCGGCAGGAGCTTCCGTTTTTTCTTTGAGCGGTAATTCGGTTTTTTCCTGTTTCAATAGCTTTTGGATATAGCCGATTTTCTCCACTCGGTTTATCGGAAATCCCACATTGTTCTGGAATGTGATGTCACGCAGGGACACATCGCCGCTGATTTTGCCAATGTTCTCAATGAGATATTTGCGGTTATCTATGATGATTTCCCTGCCTATGAGGTCGTCTGCGGATTGCTCCATTTCAATGGCAGGAGCTTCTGAGCCATTCAGTTTATCGGCATACGTCTGTGGTTTTTCTTCGACTTCCTCGGCTGTCCTGTACCAATCACTTTCGGTAGCCATAATCTCATCAAGGAGCTTTTCGTCCTCTTGGGTCAGCTCGGTGTGCTGTTCCAAGAATGGGATAAATTCATCTCTGCCACGGAGTAGGCTTTCTCGGTCATCTCCATATAGCTGTTCACCCTTTGGCGATAAGGCATAATCGTAGAAATTCTTAATGTGGGCAATTAAATCGCCCTCACCATCGCCAATATCAAACCGCCCTTCATAGTTAAATTCCTCGCCGCCGATAACAGCCTTGATAACAAAATCTGTCTTGTGATACCACCCGATATTTTTATCGCCCTCACGCTCACGGTGCTGTTTCTCGTCCAAAATACCAAGCAGCTTATTACCCAGAGCAAAGCTCAAATCCGTATAGCGGTCATTAAGCTGTCTATCATAAAAGGCAGGGTGTTCGGAAAAACCGATAGAAAACTGTATTCCGTCCTGCTTTTTCTCGGACGGTGTTTCTGTCCTCTGTTTCTCGGTTACGACCACTTTCAGATGGTCATTTGCAGGATTTTCCGTTAGCTTTTCTTCAAAGTCGGCTCGGCTGTATTCCTGTCCCAAGATAGGGAACTCGGCATTTTGCAGATAGACCTTTTCCTCGGTAAGTGTTGCAATCTCATATTTATCCGCACCGATATACACCACATCGCCCTCATTGTAGAGGTAGCGGAGTGGGTGCAGCTCCCTTAATTCCTCGGTAAACTTCCACCCATTACTGCGGCTGAAAACTGAGGTCGTTTTCCATTGTACCTGTGCAAGAAAGTCTATGAGCTGTTGAACAGTTGAGGGGTCGGACAGGTGCTGTTCCATTTGCTCGGCGGTAATATCAGCAAGGTCGCTTCGTCCCACAACAGATAACAGGTCTTTTTCGTACCTGTCCAAGTCACGGATAAAGTCAGATAGCCGCAAAGCAAGGGTATCCCGTTTGTCGGCAGGCGGCAGGTCACGGTGGGCGTCAATAAAACGCTGCCTTGCTATTTTCCTCTGGGTGTCAATCTCATATTGGGGAGCTGACATGCTCTCCAGATAATCGGCATAATGGTCTTTTTCTTTCGGATTGAGATAGCGGTTATCCTTAATCATCTCACGCAGACGCTTTTCAACCTGTGACCATTTCAACACAAGGTCGTGATTGGTATAAGTGCCGTTTCGGTCAATGGCAAGACCTTTGCTGTCATGCCAAGAATGACCGCTGAAACCATCGGGGAAGATGTGCGTACCGCCGCCCGTTCCATACTCATTTTTAAGGAACTCAATATTTTTCTGTCTGTCCTCGCCCTTTTGGAATTGGCGGTAGATACGGTATTTTCCGTCCGCAACGCCACTGCCTTTCTGAAGCACGGAGTCAATATCTTCTTTGGAAATAGTAAAAGCAGAGGCATTTTCGTCCTCTGCTTCGGCTATCATTTCGATTTGTTCATCTACGGTTGGAAGATTGACCCTAACCTCATCCTCTTTGGCAACGCTTACTTGTAAATCAGTTCGGTCAGTATCACTTCCTCCGCTTGACTGCGGATGTTGTTCATCAGTCCGACCCACTGCATCGGTGCTTTCTCTTTCAGTTCCTCTGTCACGCCCTGCTCGGCTGAGAGCTGCTTCGTCAGAAGCTCCAACCTCTGGAGTGCTGTCTGCTCTACCTCGTGCAGATGCCCGTTCAGCCTGCCCGATGTCAGCAGATTGAGATAGGTCACTCGCTTGTGCTTCTCCAGATAATCCCTGTGCATCAAAGCGTACCTGCCAAGCGGAAGCTCTGGCTCTGTCGGTAATGTTAGGTCGGGAATAAGATAATCCCCCTGTCTGCTGTAAGTGATTTCGCTCATTATATTCGCTCCTTTCGGGTTGTTGTCTGTCTTTATCATACTGAGCCTGCGTTCTTTGTGCAAAGGTGCGATTCTGGTCTTTTTCCGCCATTTGCACATTTCGGATAGACTGTGAGATTTCCCGTAACGCCATTTCCGCAATATCGCTCGTGGCAATGCCGATGGCGTTTATCGTTGCAGGGGTATTGAAATTTACAATATCCGCAAAATCATCACGGTCAAAAAACTCATTCATATCCAGACCGCAGCGGCTGATCAGCATAAAAGCAACGCTGTTTGCTGCCAGCCGCCTGTAAATGACTTCTATATTAAAGTCATCCAGTTCTTCCAAAAAGCTGTCTTTCGTGCAGTCCTTTAACTGAGAAAAATAGTCTTGCAGATTGTCCTCCACGGCGTTCTTTGCCGTTTCCATTAAGGCTGAAGCAAGGTCAGTGCTTTCCACATCTCCAAACCTGTCCGAGAGCCTTTCCATAACAGCCTGCTCGTATCGCTCATCCATCTGCCATATCGGAACAGGGCGGTTGCCATAATAGCCCTCGTGGGTGTCGGACACATCAAAATAGTATTTCAGCGTATTCCTGCGACCTTTCGGGTCAAATACGGCAATACCCTTGCTGTCCTTATTGACCCAACGCTTGAACTGCCTGTTCCAAGTTTCGAGCTTCGCAACGGCGACAGCATCGGGGCGTTGGGCGTATATTAAAAGCTGTTCGTCAAAACGGCATTTATAGTTGCGGCAGGCAGAGGACAAAAAGCCCTGCCACGCCTGCGGATTTTTTGCAACCGCAACGCCTGTACGCCGATACAGCTCTGTGATTAGCTGATACTTCGCAGCCATTCAACCTACACCTCCTTATCGTTTTTGTTTCAAATATTCCTGTTTGCTCACTCCGCACCACCGCCAAGAAAAGAAATGACCTTGTTCGATTTAATGCTCTTTTGCAGGTCATTGATGAGAGTAATATCCGCAACCGTGATGCCCTGCATAGAAAGAATATCGTCCATAGTCATAGCGGCAATCGCTTTTTCATCGGTAAAGCCTGCTTCCAAGACCTTATTCAAGACCTTGACGGCTTTCTGATTAACAGCCATATTCTAAATCCTCCTTATCGTTCTAAATCCTTGTGCTTCGGTGTTTTCTGTGGCGTTTGTTCCGCAGGTTTCGGCTCATAGGTCGCCCCGTTTTTCTGCATACGCTCGGCAAACTCGCAGATGTGGTACAGATTGCTGCCGACTTCGGTATGGTATTCATCAATAAAGCGGCAGGGATACTCCCGTTTCTCTCCCCAAGAGGTCGTGACAATGACCTTTCCGCCGTCTGGGATACGAAACAGTTCTTTATATTGAGGGTCAATAAAGCGGATACCTTGTTCCGCTTTCTGGATATGCTTATCAAGCCATTCCTTCACATAACAATAGCAGTAAAAATTATAGTCGCCTTTGGTGGGATTGCACCGAAGCAGAAAAGCGTGTTTCTCCGTATCTACACGGAAACCGTACTCAGTACAATAGTTGCCCTTTATCGCACTTTCGTGAAAATGCCTTGCAAACGCACTCATATCATAGCGGTTATGCAAAAGCCCTTTATCCTCCCGTAAAGCATTGATGACCGTATCAAGGTCTGCCTTAAATTCGTCAGATTTCCATTGAGGTCTGGTATCAAACCAAGTGGTGTAAAAGCCATAGCCCGTTGTGGCAAAGTCACCACGCAGATACCCGATAGTGCCTGTCTGCCCCTCAAGCTGCATACTCTGAGCATAGGTGTATTTCTGTTCTGTTGGGGTCAAAGGTCTTGTCCTTATTTCATTACTCATTCGGCAACTCCTTTCTTTCCTTTTTCTCTTTCTGCTCGTCTAAAATCTTGCGGATACAGACATCGCAGAAAATAACTGACCCGTCCTTATATCGGGGATAAGGACAGGTCGTGCAGTCATATTTTATTTTATCGCTCACGGTCATCACCGTTTTTCTGCTTCTGGGCAGGCTGATTATAGGGCATACGGCACTCTGACTGGTATCGTTCATTCAGCTTTTGCCGTGCAGCATCAAGCTCATTCGTGTAATAACCCCAGAAATAATTTGAGCCGCCCTTGCAGTACCAACACACATAAGGATTGGGTGCGTTGGGATTGTGACCGATGACAAGCTCTGTACTCCCGATAGTACAGCTCTCGATGATTTCATAGTTCTGATTAGAGCGTTTTTCTTCGTCCATAAGCACCTCTCTATTCTTTGGCATAACGCCGATAAGCTTTCTCGCCCGTGGCTCTCATTTTCTGAACAGGGCGGCTCCCTGCAAGCTCTGGATACCGTGCCTGCAGCTTGCGGCGTGTCCTGCTGACGCTCTCAAAGCTCGGCAGACCGAGATATTTGTGCTGCGTCATTATCTCCGCAAGCGGCATTGCCCCTGCATCCTTCAGACAGGCATTACAAAGTGCAAGATACAGCACCATATCGTCATTTCTGGCATCTTCATTCTTTTCCAGAACAGCCCTGACTTTCTTTTCAATAGTTTTAAGGTTTCTCATTGTTACCTCCATAAAGGAAAGGGCGGCATCTTTCAGCCGCCCAAACCACTTACTTATTCTTTCTGTTACGGATATTCAGCCATACCGCCGCACCCACAATGAACACGACAAGCACGATTGCGATAATGGTTTTAGCGTCCATCAATTAGTCCTCCTTTTTCTTCTTTCTGTTCTTATAGCCGACAAATCCGAGAACGCCCGCACCAACAACAGACAGAGCTGCAAGGCTTACCCATAAGCCCAGATTGAAGTCATCGCCTGTTTTCGGGGTATCCCTGAACTCATTGTGCATCTGCACGATAGCCGTAGCGTCCACCTTGACCGTTGCCTGTTTATCGGCAGGCAGGATATATCCTGCGGAAGCCTTGTCGCTTACTTCGGATACGGTATAGTCGCCAATCCGCAAGCCCTCAATCACGATTTCTCCGTTCTTATCTGTCTTAAAGGTCTGGTCATAGTCCACGCCTGTCACACGGAAAGAGAAGCCCTCCACCTTACCGTCAGAGGAAGTCTTTACGATTTTAAGAGAGCCTTTCTGTGCTGCATTGATAAATCCTACACCCGCCTTATTTTCCACGGTGTAGGTCTTGCCGTTCTCCTCAACGGATACGGAATACACATTTTCATCAAGCACAAAGCCTGTCGGAGCTTTGGTTTCCTTTACCAGATATTTGCCGTAGCGGAGTTCACTCATCTGGTAAACGCCGCCGTCAAGTTCTTTCATTTCGCCAAGCAGCGTATCGTCTTTATCCAGTTTCCCATCGCCATTAGTATCGGAGTAAACCTCAAATACCGCACCAGACAGCTTGTTGTCGGGATAATCCTCATCAACCTTTGTCAAAGCGATATTGCCCTTAATGAAGTAGTTGACAAGTTCGATTTCCACAACTTCGTCCACCTTGCCGATTGTCACGGCGATTTCTTCCTCGGAGAGTACATATCCCTTCGGGCTTTCGATTTCACGGATTATCCAAGTTCCATACGGCACTTTGGCAAAAGAAAAACTACCATCATCTTTTGATGTGGTAGCTGCAATCGCATTTTCCTTTGTAAACTCGGTAGTTCCTGTCGTAAAGATACCGATAACTGCACCTCCCAGAGCCTTTCCGTCCTCATCAGATTTCTTACCGCTTACAGAGCCGTAAATAATGTCATTTGTGATAGCTTCGCCCTCATTGGCTGTGATGCGGACAGTTTCGGTATCCTGTCCTGCGTATTCAAAAGTAACAGGGTATTTTGCATCGCTGACAATATATGCGGAGTTGGTCGAGATTTCCTGCACATAATAGCTGCCCATCGGCAGGTCGCTGATAGCTTTCCCGTGACCGCTTTCATCAAGGGAAATGACCTCAATCAGACCGTCCGCAGGAATGGTCTTTCCATCTGCGGCTGTGAGTTCCTCCGCCGCATACAAGCCAAAGGTCACATCAAAGATTTCTCCATTCTTGCCAATGCCGTAGGCTTCATCAATGGCAAGGCTCTTGATGAGGTCGATTTCAACACGCTGTCTTTCATTATAGAAAGAAGTAGCCGTTTCCGTTACATCAACATTCTGTCCTGCATACACAAGCTCAACAGAACGGACTTCCTCATTCAGCACCATTCCATACGGAGCTGTGATTTCCTTAACCTCATATTTTCCGAGATACAGTTCTTTGGATTTTACTGTACCGTCTTTTCCTGTCGTAACGGTATCTACAACCTCGCCCTTGTTTGCTCTGACCGTCCCGTCCAGAGTGACAATATCCTCGGCTGCGGTAATTTCATAGACTGCACCCTCAAGACCGCTGACAGAGAAAATCGGCTGATACAATCCCTTATCGCCTGCCACGGAGCTGAATACTTCGCCAGACTTTTCTACGGTAATTGTACCTTTCTGTGCCATATTGGAGCGTACTACCTCAATAATGGTAATGCCGCTTTCTTCCTCGGAGTTTTCCTGCACTACATCAAAATAAACAGGCTCGGAATTTAAGACATACCCATACGGGGCTTGCACTTCCACAAGGGAATAGCCTTTGCCGTATTCCAACGTCTGCGGTGTGATAAGGTCGCCGTCTGCCGTAGTATAGAAGGTGTCAATGGTCGTCACTTCGGGATAAGTGAAAGTCATAGTCACAAGGTTTCCATTTGGGTCGTAAATCTGGAAGCCTGCACCTGCATACGGGATTGTATTGCCTGTTTCTGCATCTTTTTTTACGATTTTGATATAGCTCTCAAAGTTAGCGTTGTTGATAAGGTAGCGGTAGGTCTGACCGTCCTTGCTGATAAACACATCAAAGTCTTTCATCAGTTCACGCCCCTCCCAACCAGAGGTCTGGCGGACGGTATAAATGCCATACGGCATATCCTTTGTCTGGGCAAAACCGTTCTCGTCACAGGTCAGCACATCACGCTCGGTTTCCTTTGCATTTTCATAGCTGCCTGCAGATTTGAGGAACACTTCAAATACCGCACCTTCTTCGGGTGTTTCAATCTGGGTTTCCCCGTTATCCGTATGCTTGATGAGTTCGATATTGCCTTTGATGACCTGTTCATTCACATCGTTTTCGGTACTGTTCAGCTCTACCGTGTATAGCTCTGGTTCTGCACCTACCTTGTGGATTGCGGTATCCAGAAGATATCCCTCGGACGGGCTGATTTCACGGACAGTCCAATCATTGTCACAGATATAATACTTGGTCGTAAACTGACCGTTTTCATCAGTCGTGTAGGTGTCAATCAGTTCCTCACCCTTATAGATGCCGTAAACCGCACCCGCAAGAGAAGCGTCGCCCTGCGGAGAACCTGTTTCTGCATCGGTCTTTGTCACAGTCACTTGGAATTTCTTCAATACATTATCGAAGCTGCGTTTTGTGACCTTGTTCCATTCAATCGGAGCTGTCTGGGAAGCAGGAACGACATAGCGGACTGCGGTATCCACTTCCTCAACCACATACGGGGTATCGCCGCTGATAAGGACATTTTCAAACTTTGCCAGACCGTTTTTATCAGTCACGGCATACTCGTCAACAGGCAAGCCGCTTAAAGATGTGCCGTAAAGGTGGAATTTCATTCCCTCCACCAGATTGTCCTCGGAAGTCTTGACGATTTCCAGACTGCCACGCTTCAAAGTATTGCTGAAGGTCACAGTAGAGGTTTTTCCTCCAATAAGGGTCACGGTCTGGGTTTTCTGCGGCTCATAACGGTCAATGGACTGTTCTGTGACGGTATAAGTGCCAGGGAATAATCCCTCCACGGAGACAGAGCCGTCCTTTCCTGTCTTAACTGTCTTATTGAAGTTATCACCTTTGATTGTAAAAGAGATGCCCTCCACAACTCCGTCCTCAGAAGTCTTTTTGAGGGCAATCGTGCCTGTCGGCGTTTCGATATTGATATATGCAGACACGGTATCAGCATTCTCCACACCTGTTACCAAATCCTGCAAGTTCGGGTCGCCATAGGCAATGAGCTTTGCACTGCTGCTGACAGTCGGCACATTGTTCCTCTTTACCGTAATGCGGACAGAACCGCTGATAGCTACAGTGGAGCTGATTGTCAGCTTATTTCCAGACTTCGATACACTCACATTACTGTCAGAGCTTGAAAAGCTGTAATCGGAAAGGACGCCGTTGCTGTCCGTCAATGTGATGCTGTACTTTCCGTCCTTGTAGGCAAGCTCCTTTGTGATGTTATTCTTACCGCCCGACATAAAGCTCGGAATGGTGTTATGCTCACGCAGCATTGCAACAATCTGGTCATACACTGCCCTTGCTCCGCTGTTGGCATAATTTGAACCGAAGTGCAGGCTGTAAACGGTAGTGCTTGTCTGGTTATATGAGCCTGTGGCTTCACGGCAGCCTGTGACAAACTCCCAAACGAGTGTCTGCGTGGCAAGCCATTTTTCATCATCACTTCCCGACAGATTATTTCGGTTGCCCTGATACCCATAGAGCAGGGCAAGCCCAACCGCCTTTTTCTGATTGGCTGAAAGGGCGTTCCAAGTATCAGAGGAAGCCTTTTTCAAGGTGTTTCCTGTTTTCAGCGGTACTCCCGGCTGAATACAAAACGCATTCTCACCGTCCACAAACATACGGTACTTATAATTTCCCGTTCCGCCTGCGGTATAGCCGCCGATATTCGCACTGGAATTGTACCTCATCGCATTACCGTTGCTGTCATAGGTGTGGGAAAAGGAAATCGTCCCGATGTCACCCGCAGCAAACGCCGTCGCAGGCATTATGGATAATGCCGTGACCGCAGCCATTACAAAAGCCGCAGCCTTTTTGAACAATTTAGGGATTTTCATAGTTACCTCCTGTAATTTGGATTGAATATTTTGCCTTACTGACCGAAAAAAGCTGCCCGTTATGGACAGCCTAAAGTATTTCTTTTCTCGGATAGTTACTGGCAGTAGTTAGGGGGTGAGGTGTGGAGAGGGGGAAGCCGAAATAATGGCTATCCACTCAAATGGGCAGACCTCGCCCTCGGTGTGTGGCTATCTCTCGTGAGCCTTGTTCCGCTGCAAGTGTCGGTTATAAAACTCCAACGCCTTGACAACAAAATCCGTTTCCTGCCCTCTGGGAACAGTCTTGGGAATGAGCTTGGTTATCCTCTCGTCACGGAAAGCAGGTTTTTCCTTCTGGTTGGGCTTTTCTTCCTCCATAATGGACTGGATAACCTCGGAAGTAAGCTTGCCGTCTTGGTTATACTTCTTCATTTTGATAGCCTGTGCCAATGACGGGGTAGCATCGTTGTACTCCATTGCTTCAAGCAGGGTGTATTGCTGTTCCTCGGTCAGATAAGAAACCTCAACCGCAGGACGAAAAGCAATCTGCCTTTCATCTACCATTTGCAGGATTTCGGGAACAAGCTCCGTTAGACGGATATACCTCTGAATTTGATTGCGGCTTTCTCCAACCTTTTCGGCAAGTTCAGCATCACTCCTCAACTTTGTCCCCATTGGGGACGAAGTTAAATCACTTCTTTCACCTTGTCGTTTCATAGCTTCCAACCGCATTTTATACGCAAAGGCTTTTTCACTTGGTAGAATAACGGAGCGTTGGAGATTACTTTCCACCATCACAATAATGGCTTCGTCACGGGTAAGCTCTTTAACCTCGCATTTCAGCGTTTCAAGCCCCGCAAGTTCACAAGCCTTTTTTCGCCTGTGACCGCTGATAAGCTCATACCGTCCGTCCTCTTTTAAGCGAACTGTCGCAGGGGTCATTACACCGTTTCGCTTGATACTCTCGACAAGCTGTTCCATATCTTCGTCCATTAAAACCTTGAACGGGTGGTCTGGAAACTCGTCAATCTCCGATATGGGAATATCCCTTATCTTAGAGAGCTTTTCTTCCTCACGGCTTTCGTCCGTTTGGAAAAGGTCATCGTATGCGGTCAGCTCGATTTTGGTTTCTCTGCTTCTCGCCAATCTCTGCCACCTCCATCCGGCTGCCCACATTGCCCCCCAGTATCACATTGCAGTCATACAGCATCCGCAGATTCCCCTGCCGTACTTCCCCTTTGGGGAGCGCCCTGACCGCCGCGTAGTACCCCGAATCGGTCATCAGGTGCCAAATGAAGTCCGATAACCGCATGACTTCCGCCTGAAACCGCCATGTTTCAAGTTTTTCGCTGATTTTTCGGCACTTTTGGGCGAATTCATCCTCCCCGTCGCACGCTTTGGCAAACGCCTGATAGAATGGCACGTTCTGCCCCGTCTGCATCAGGCGAATTTGCGCCAATTCCTCGTCTGTCAACGAGAATGGCACCATTTTCAACACTGTCAGCAGCGGAAAATCCTGCTGCGCATTGTCCAGTAGGCTCAGTAGCGCCTTCATATCCATAATTTCCGGCAGGTTGAAATAGCTTTCCGCGCCGTCGTAAAAGGTCGGAATCCCCTCTTCCGTCAGCGCATCGACAACTGTCTGCGCAAGATTCGTCGTCTGCGCAAGCAGAATCACCATGTCGCGGTACGAAATCGTCTTTCCATCCGGCATCGTCGTTCCCAAAAGCTCTTTGATGCGCTGCGCCACCACGCGCGTTTCTGTGCGCAGCACTTCCTTGTGGCCAGCCGCCTTCAGCACCTGCGCCGCCTCGCTCGCGCTCACCCCCAGCGCATCCCTGATGTCCGGCCCACGCAGCAGGTGCACCATCACAGGCGGATCGTCCTCCCGCGCGCCCAGCCCGCAAATCAGCTCATCCTCCGGCGCATAGGTCAGCTCCGTCACCGCGGGGCGCATCGTCTGCCGGAAAACGCGG
>OQWM01000330.1_pt1 | contig 28952 bp, 28 predicted proteins | sample 1691531 | NCBI WGS metagenome assembly OQWM01 (sample SAMN03418257, study PRJEB22391) | human gut metagenome | biome: human-gut; feature: organic feature; material: feces | host: Homo sapiens | place: Tanzania | collected 2013-01
AGTATTGCGTCGGAATGCTTTAATATATCTGTTAAATCCATCTGCGGATTGCAGTAGAATTCGTAGATACCAACAGAAATTTCCACATAGAATGGCTTATCACAGGAGGCGTTAAAGGCATCACTTTCCTTTTTAAGGCTTTGCAGAAGCTGCTCTTTGAAGTCCGGCATATCGGTTAAAATAAAGGAAACAAATTCGTCACCGCCCAGTCTTGCAGTAATGGCATCCTTTGGAAGGCATTTTCGCAGCCGCTCGGATACTGTGCGTAACGCAAAATCCCCGGCAAGATGGGAGAAGCAGTCGTTGATTTCCTTTAAGTGATCTAAGTCACCAAAAAGAAGATAAGCTTTTTGACCGGAATTGGATTCAATTGCATGGGATGCCCGTTCCATAAATCCACGGCGGTTCAAAAGCTGGCTTAAATCGTCATATTCAGAGATATAACTTAAGATGCTGTTCTGCTCCTGAATGACTTTCATGGAATCCTGTAATTCTTTCTGAATCTGGCGTTCGCTGGCATTTAACTGGATAAAATGCAGGAGCGCACCAATCTGGAGGCTGCAAATCTGCATAAAGGAAATATCTTTCTGTTCCACTTCGCAAAGCAGCAGACCGAACTGTTCATCTCCGGAAAAGAGGATAAATGATGTATAGCAGTGGGTGTGTTCCTTTGGAAGAAAACTGGAAAATCCATTGTCAGTCGTTACCTTTGGACGTTTGCCCGGTTCATGGTAGACTGATTTTTCATCATGGTAATATGCTGCCAGATAGATTTCATCCGGATACTCGGCAAGCTCATTTTCCTGATGAATGACCGGTTTATCAAAGAAGAAAAAGAAGGAACTTTTGACATTCATCAGATGCAGCCGCTCCATGATATGTGTAATCGTTTCTTTGAAATTGGCACCGGAGTTAATCAAATCTCTTGTAAAGGAAGGTACAAACCAGGCCTTCCGGTTAGAATCCATGATTTCTTTTTCCAGCCGGAAGACATCCGCAGAATGAACGTATTGCTGGGTAAAGGATAAAATGCCGGAAAGCTGTGTCTGCAGCAGTTCTTCCTCCGAGAAGTTAATCAGTGTACGGAGTAATGAAGTAAGTTGCTCTAAGAGCATTTCACCGGAAATATGGGGATATGCGGTAAGCTTTCTCAGATAACGAATCAGAGGCTCGTTGGAGAAGTCAGTTTCCTTTCGGATAAAGATTCCTTCATATATATTTTCAAAATATGCATGTAGAACTTCGGTATAGTAATTACGGTTTTTTTCGTATGGAATGGAAGAGAATAATTCCTCTGCCATAGCATCAACCTGCTGGTGTATAAAATCGTGCAGCTGCTCCATGCTGATATGACGCAGTGTGGTAAAGCCGGTGTGCAGCTGGCAGCCGCAGGAGCTTCTCTGGTGAAAAATGGCTGACATCCGGCAGGATTGTGGCTTCTTTCCCTGACAGAGCATAAGCGCATTCTGTAATGCCTGGTAGCTGAACTGGAAGCTGCTGTGGAAAACACTGGTCAGTGGTGGCTCCATGGTTTTTGCGTGGTCAATGTCGTCAAAACCGGTAATGGCAATGTCATGTCCCACCAAAAGGTCTCTTGCAGCACAGACGCGGTATCCTGCCTTTGCCATATTATCATTTGCAAAAGCAATTGCCTCTAATCCCGGGTTGTGGTCTAGGATATATTCCACCTGCTCGGTGACAAGCTCTGAGTAGTTGCCATAGACGACCATATCATTCGTGACCGGAAGCTGATGTTCCGCCATAACATCACGGTAGGCTTTCAGCCGTTCGTTGGAGTCCTTGTTGTTGGCGGGGCCTGCTAAGAAAGCAATCTTGCGATAGCCATGGACATTCACAAGATGTTCGATACATTGCCGCATACCGTTGTAGTTGTCAGCAATCAGATATGGGATATCCGGATCGTCCGGTGTGTCCTCTAACATCAGAAATGGAATATCTTTATAATGGGAAAGAAAGTCTGCCTTTACCTGGTTGCTTTTAAAAATAGAAAGAGAACCATAGGTAATAATCAGTGCATCCGGTCTGGTAAAATGCACATAATCATAAATCGTATCAAACTGATAATTATAGTCTCCATCAAAACTGCAGGATAAAATATCTTTACAATATTGTGGCATCTGAGGCCCCATCAGAAAAATAATATTGATATCTTCTTCTCTGGCACAGGTATAGAAGCCCCGAAGTAAGTCTTCTGAGTAGCTGGACTGGGTGTCACCTAACATAATTGCAATTGTTGGTCTCTGGTTGTTCTCCATAATGTGCCTTTCTTTGGTAAAAAAGTTATTTCGGCATTGTAAAAGCCGTTCTTATGACTAACTTAAGTATAACATAAAACGATTAAGTAGAAAAGAAAATAAAAAAGGAAGAGGGTTAATTCCCTCTTCCTAATTTTATGGTTTAATATATTTATAAATTATATACTATAATATTGAAAGAGGTGTTGAGAATATGAAACAAGTAATTGATTTTATTAATAAAGATCTATTTGTAGAGGCTCATATTGCAGATTTACATTTTGGAGTTATGGATCCATTAAAAGAATTCCGTATTTTACAAGAACAATTCCTAAATTATATAGATTCTATGAATGTATTAGATATAGTTTCTATTAATGGAGATATATTTGATAGAAAGTTATTAGCAAATTCTGATGCAGTAATGTATGCAATGTATTTTGTGCAAAATTTAGTTAATATTTGTATAAGAAAGAATGCTACAATAATACTGATATCAGGAACAGCATCTCATGATGCAGATCAATTGAAATTATTTACCCCATTTATAAGAAGTGGGGTAGATATAAGAATAATTTTCGAAACCCAATTTATTTTTGTCAAAGGTAAGAAAATTCTCTGTATTCCTGAGATGTATAATATGGGAGAAGAGTATTATTTGAAGTATTTACAATATTCTGGATTATATGATTCTTGTTATATGCATGGAACTTTTATGGGTGCAATAAGAGGTAAAGATGAAGCTAATCTAAATTCAAATAGAGAACCAGTATTTTCTATGGATCATTTTGCTTCTTGCAAAGGACCTATAATCTCTGGTCATAATCATGTGAATTCAGTATATAAGAAAGACTTTTATTATTGTGGATCTCCTATAAGATGGAGATTTGGTGAAGAGGGAGAAAAAGGATTTCTTATTTTAGTTCATAATTTAGTAACCAGAAAGTATTTAGTTCATTTAGAACCTATATATTCATTTAGATATGATACTATTAATCTAGATGATATGCTAAAGTCTGATCCAAGATTTATTATAGATTATATTAATAAATTAAAATCAGATGGTATTGATTTTATTCGTATCAAATTTACCAAAAATGATTCTGAAAAGATTTCTATTCTTAAATCATATTTTAATAATAGAAGTGATATTAAGATTGAGGCTAATTTTGAAAGAGAGAAGATAAAAAGACAATTACAAGAAATGGATGAGAAATATCAAGAATATGATTATCTATTTGATGATAATTTATCTTCTAAAGAAAAATTAGTTCAATATATAAACCAACAAGAAAATAGTACTTATTGGACTTTAGATAATTTTGAGAGCTTTGTTAATGAAATAAAAAATCTCTAATATGAAGACAGATAAGTACTATAATAAAAATGGAGATAGAATAATGGCTAATGAATTTAAAAAACGTAATAATAAATATCAAAAAGATAAATTAGTAGCAGATGCAACCATATATGGTTTAGATGATGCTCTTTTAACATTGTTTTGTTCATATGCTTTGAGTCAAAATCAAGCAATTCATAAATATGGTATTAGTAGTCTTAAGAAACTAATTAACAACCTATCAGTTGAGAATTTTAATAAGAATCCAATCTCAGTATTAAAATATCAATTCCTTAAGAATGCATTAGAATTAAGAGTTAAAGGTATTAGTAATAAAGATATAATCTTATCAGATATAAATAGAAAGGTTGATATAACTTCTCTAATCAATGATCAATCTTTCTTAAAAGAATTATCTACTACAGAAGTAGAATATGCTGAGGAAACTATATCTTCTTTCATGAATAATGCATTCATGTCATCAAATGTTCATACTCTTATGGATACTTGTAGAAATTATCTAAGTTCTAATTATCGTGAGAAAGATTTATATTTAAATCAATTACAAAAGATTATGGGTCAATCTATGACTCAATTTAGGCGAAATAATATGAATAGAGATAATTCTTCTACTCTATTTAGATTATCATCTATTAATGATTCAATAGAAGATATTCATAAATATATTACTGCTCCATCATACAGATTAGTCACAGGAATGCAAGGACTAAATGGTATGCTTGGAGGAGGATTCGAAAAAGGAAGAGTGTATTCATTTTTTGGTTTGCCTGGTGAGGGAAAGACTGTTACATTGGAAAATCTAATGTATCAAATATGGAAATATAATAAGGGATTTAAGACCAAAGATCCTACGAAAAAACCTTGTATAGTATATCTGACTATGGAGAACTTTGTAATAGAATATATTTGTGCTCTTTATCATATACTAACAAGAGGAAAGGAATTAAAAGAATGTGAAACCATTAATGAGGCAATGGAAGAATTCAAAAGATGTAAATTTGAATATACTGGGGATAATGATATAGAATTGGTTATTAAATTTAAACCAGTTAATTCAGTTGATACTTCCTATATGTTCCAATTAACAGAAGAACTAGAAGATGAGGGATTTGAAGTTATTTGTTTTATTCAAGACTATTTGATGAGAATAAAACCATCAGAAATAACTAAAGATTCTTATCAAGATTTGGGTACTATTGTAAATGATTTTAAGACTTATGCAACTTTAAAACAAGTACCAGTAATAACAGCATCTCAGTTGAATAGAGAAGCTGCTAGAATTATTGATGAGGGACGTGGTTCAAATCAAGCAAATCTTATAAAGAAACTCTCTAGAAGTAATATCGGTGATTCAGTAAATATTGATAGAAATTTGGATGGTTCATTAATTATCGTTCCAGAAATTGGCCCAGATAATAAGAAGTATATGGCATTCAAATTAACAAAACATAGATATCCTATCTATACTAATAAGGTATCTATATATCAACCATTTTATGATACTTCAGAAATAGCATTAATGGAAGATGTTTATGAGGCTAAACCTGCTTTTAGAGAATCTCTATCTAGAGATCCGGAAGAGATAAGAGCATCTTTTGGAGATGTTGAGAGAACTGATATTAGCTCTTCTATTAGAAGTTTATCTGATTTGAATAAAGAAGCTCAGCAGAATATTCCAGTGATGAATCCTGGATATAATAATATTGCTCAAATATTACAATCTGAGAATCCAAATTCTACTATTCCTAAAAAAGAAGAGGGTATTACATTATCTATAGAGAATATGGTTGAAAAGAAACCAAATACAGAAAAGAAGAGAGTAATTGACTTTGTTAAGAGTAGTAAAGAAAAAGAATCTCTCAGAGAATACTATGTAAACAAGAAATGGTAAAAACAATATTAAAGTAGTATGGGATTTCTCCCATACTACATTTCATTATCTGTATTTGATAATAGGGGTAATAATTGTATCATTTTTATGATCATTATTAAAAGTAGCAATAGAAAAAGAATCAGCTTTATAAATTTTAGAAATAGAATTAGCCATTTGAGATTTGGTTAATAAAAGGAGGTTATTATTTTTTAAATCAAATTTATGTATATCACAAAGATCATTCATTAATAGTATTACATAATATAATCTTGTAGTACCATATAGATCAAATGAAAGCATTTTAGGATTATAACGATATTTACGAATCTCTTCATCCGTTAATGCTACTTTGATCGACATTTGTTTTAACTCATAGATGAAATCTGATAATGTATTTTTAACAACAAATTCCATATTATCTCTATTTTCAATATAAGAGATATCTCTATATGATAATTTAGATGTAGAGGTTTTTCCTATAGAAATAAATTCACTTAAAGTATGAGCTTGATTTGGATTTGTTATCGCATTATTATAAATTGCCATTAGTCAAACTCCCTTCCAACTATAACTGGTTTGGTTATATCTCCAGAATTAAATGATACAATAAATCTTGTACCTACTGGGATAAATTTCTTTTCAAAGTTACGAGTTATTTCTCTTGGTAATTTAATCTTAACAACAGAACCAGTATTAACTGGATTAAACTGTAAAGCTGATGCATCTTTATTCATTAAATTAGGTATTCTTGTTTGTGTACTATAAACAGCTCTGGTATTAGTATTTAAACCAGCAATTGTTTGTAATCTAAATGTTTGAATTCCTGGATGATATTTATCAACATGATCATCTAAAAGTATTGCTACTTCAGTAGTATTCATATCTACAACATTAGGCATTTTATTTCCCCCTTATTAAATAAATTAATTATGTAATTGTCAAAGGAGAGATTAATTATGGCTAGACAAAAGAAAATAAAAGTAAAATCACTAACGAATATAAAATCTAAGTTATGTGATAATCCAATATTATCAGAGGATTTTATAAATGATGTATTAAGAATCACTGGATTAGAGTATGATTCTGAGGGATATATAATTGATCCAGAAGATGATCCAATAGAACCTGCGTATATTCAAATAAAAGGTAAGGTATTAAGATATACTAATACTGGTAGTGGAGTTATTCACTCTAGTGATATTATATTTGATCCTTATAATAATCCAATGATCATGGAAGAATTATTTAAGAAGTATTTAGAAGAATTTCATCATGATGTAGTATCTACCCAGATATTTGCTCATTCTATGAAATCTATTCCTAAGATAGATACTTATGGATATATTAGTATTAATTATGGAAATGGAGCAAAGATAGTTACAGGATTACATTATAAAGATTCTACTAAATATTTAGATGCTTTTATGAGAATGGAATCCATGACTGATGCTACTGTTATGGAAACTTTAAGAAAATATGATGAATATGAGAAGTCTATTTATTATGAGAATGATATAAAAGAGAGAATAAAAAGATGAGTATTGAATTAACAGATGAACAAGTTAGTCTTATAAATGAAGCTTATAGATGGTATAATAGTAATACAGGAGAACAGATATTCCAATATTCTGCTCCTGCTGGTGCTGGTAAATCTACTGTTATGCACGCTATAATTGATTCATTAGGACTAAATGATACTGAGGTTGCTCCAATGGCTTACACTGGAGCAGCTACTACCATTATGAGAATTAATGGATTTGCTAATGCATGTACCATTCATTCATGGTTATATTGCCCAGTTGAATCTTACGAGCAGGATCCAGTAACTCTCAAAATGATAAAAAGAATTAAATATGTATATAAAGGGGTACCACAATCGCAATATAAATTAATTTGCATAGATGAGGGTTCTATGGTTCCTTATCATATGAAGAAAGATATATTACGATCTGGTATTAAGATTCTTGTTTGTGGAGATTTAAATCAATTACCTCCAGTAAAAGATAAACCAGCATTCTTATTAGATGGCAAGATTCATTTCTTAACAAGAATTATGAGACAAGCTCAAGGTTCTGCAATAGTAGAATTTTCTCAAAGAATTTTACGAGGAGAACCATTACCTCCAGGAAGATATTCTGACCTTACTATTATTCCAGAAAATATATTTAAATATTATGAGAGAGAAATGATTCCTCAAATGGATATAGTAATTTGTGGTTTAAATAAAACTAGAGATTACTTCAATAAATATATTAGAGAAGAGATATTAGGCAAGAAAGGAATAATTCCTCAATTTGGAGAAAAGGTAATATGTAGAAAGAATAATTGGGATATAGAAGTAGATGGGGTTAATTTAACAAATGGATTAGCAGGTACTATTATGAATATGCCTGATGTATCTACTTATTCAAAAGGAATGTTTAAAATAGACTTCGTACCTGATTTATTTCCAATGATAAAGTTTGCTGATTTACCATGTGACTTTAAGTATTTTAAAGCCGATAATAAGACAAGAGCAGCTATGAAAGAATTTGGTAACCCTTTGTACAGACCAGAGGGTGAGAAATTTGAATATAGTTATGCTATTACTACTCATTTATCTCAGGGTTCTCAGTTCTTTAGAGGAATTTATATACAAGAATTCTTTGGTGGAGGAGCTGAAATGAGAAAGCATCTTAATTATACTGGTATTACTAGATTTAGAAGACATTGTGTTTATGTAACTCCAAGTGTTGGAGTATATATCCCAGTTAAAAAGTCAGTAGTTCAAATTAATGGTAGATCTGTTATCTAAACTTAAGTATATTAATATACTATATTAATGGATAATGGATAAAGAGGTGTATATTTTTAAAGGAGTGATTTTAATGCCATTATTTACCGAAAAGAAACAAGTTGTTCAGATGTTTGATCCAGAGACTAAGAAGTCATTAGACTTTGAAGAAGATAAGCCATATCTTATCTTATTACAAGATATTGAGTCTGATAGATCTCAGGATACTCAAGAGGGTAGATTCATTGCTACTAGAGGAAGAAGTTCTGTATTCTGGTATCTTGAATCTGAGATTTATAATATCGATCCAATACATTCTTATGTATTATCTGGAAAGATTCCTCTTGGATCAGAAGTATCTGTGTATTCATTTATCAGACTTTGTATTGAGAAAAACAAAGTATCTGAATTCAGTGTAAGTCTGGAGGAATTAGAAGATTATATTCGTTCAAATTGTTTTAATAACAATAAGGATTTGAATCTTCTTTATCAGACGGAGATAAACAAACCTATTAGAAGAAAGGATTAATTATGCGACAGATAAGGTCAAATAATAGGAAACCAAAACCAAGTAAATTCTTTGAATATTTCTTAGGTCAATATGGTGTAGCTTGTACTAGTAGAGCAACAGTAAATGAAATCCAATCTAAATTGAAATTATTGTATTTTGATTTGATGTTTGGAAATCTTCAACAAGCAAAGTATTTTCAATATATTTTAGGAGATGAGAGAATCTTTGAGGAGGCTCTTATTGATTTGAAAAACAAACTTCTTGAATGTATTGTTTATAGAGATTCATTGAAATTTGTTGCTCAGAATAATGATAGACCTGGGTCTGTTCAAATTCAGACTAATCCTCAGTTCAATAAATGTTTATTGGATGCTGAGAATAGGGTATTTACTTATTCTACTATTTATGATGGAATAATGAAATACAAGTCTACTGGAATACTGCCAGATGGAAGTTATGTTCCAGAGAAGTGTAATCCACAGTTCCTTGTTTGTATTGCAATGCAATTAAATAATAACCCATTTGGTAGAGGGGCAAAACAGTCTATTTTGTAAAGATGTTTTGAAAGGTATATTAAAACTAATATACCTTTCTTTTTTATACTTTTACATTTAGATAATCAAATTAAAACTTTGGAGGAGATAAATATGGAAAAAGCAACAGTTATTAAACTGCGTGAATTAGCATATAAGGCAACAATGACTCTTTATAATAAGAATCAAGATTGTCCAGAAGATAAGAAAACTATGGTTGTTCGTTGTCCATTAAATATTGTATGTGATAACTCTTTAAATATTACCGATGATCCTATAAATAAGAATGTTATATGGGATGATGCAAATGGGTGTCTCTATTACTTTACTTATAATGGAGAGTCAGCTTTCTATAATCCTGCAACTGCTGCTATATCTTTTGGTGATAAACCAGTAGTATCTGGTGTATGTATCTTGATTGATTATGATGAAATTCAAAATATTCGTATTCAGTTATCTGAAGAATCTTTTGATAATTTTACTGCTGCAATTCCAGTGATGACTCAAGAGCAGAAAGATGCTCTTAAGAATCATCTATTTAGAGATACTGATCAGAGGGTTATTATTGAACGTAAGAATAAGACTTCTTATATGACTATGATGGATAAGGATAAAGACCCATCTACTCGCCATTATAATGACATGCATGAATATAATAAGACTATTCATCCAATGGCATTCTAATTTATAATTAACAATCAATAAGACTTATTTATAATCGTATGTAGTTGAAGTTGTATTCTTGTTGAGCCGTAATGTGTTAAATCATTGCTTCCTTTCTTTATATCATCAATAAGAACTGCAAATTTAATTACATACGACCAGTATATAGTTGAGATTGTGTGACTTATTGTCGAATTTTAAAATCTTTGAAAACATCGCATTCCTTACTCTTTTTAATAAGTTAAACATGATTTCAGCTATATACTATTTTAATGAGAAGAAATCCTGATATCTTAATTGATATCAGGATTAATTTATTCAAATTTATAATTTTTTGGAGGTATAATTATGCAAACACAAAATCAGTATTATCAGGTCCCAGGAGTAGCACCAGTAACATCTTATTCTGCATATGGTCAGAATCTTGTTCCACAGCAGAAGCCTCGTAATGTTCAGTTCTTAACTAAGGAAGAGATTGCTGAACTACAGAAGCGTCCTCAGTCTTTCCAGTCTAAGTTGACTAGAGAAGAGTATCTGCGTAGTATTTGTACTCACAAAGATCCAGATGGTCAGTTCAAGATTGATGAGATTAATGATGGAACTGGTCGTTGCAGATGTGCTATTTGCGGTGCAGAATGGAATATGATTGATCTTAATGCAAGTGATGAAGAAGTAGCTTCCATTTGCAGTAACTTCTATGACTTATTCCAGACTATTAAGACTTACTATGGTGATGTTCCAGTTGGTCTTAAAGAGATTTATATTATCTCTGGTTTCATTAGTAAGGTTCCTCAGTTGTGGAAGATTGCTAAGAAGTATTTCGAGAATTCTGCTGGATTTAATCAGCTTAATCCTCAGGTTCAGGATTCCGATCAGATGGGATTCAAGATGCTTGGAAATATCTTTGGTGGTCTTGGTATGCAGGCTAGTGTTCCAGGTATGAATGTTTATGGTGGTTCCGTAAATCCATATTATGCAATGAATAATCAGTTCAATGCAGTTCCACCAATGGGTCAGTTTAATACTGCAACCCAGCAGGTAGTTCCTCCAGTTGTTCCACAGCAGTATGTTGTTCCTCCTCAGGGGCAGAATCAGTTTGCAGCAACTTCTACTCCTGTTTATGGTATGGGTAATGCTGTTCAGCAGACTGCTCCACCACCTGTACAGAATAACAATCCAATCGGTTATGTAGATAACACTCAGGATTTTACTCAGACAGTTCAGCAGAATGTAGTAATGCCTGGTCCTGAGGTAAATGCTCAGACTCAGACTGCTCCACCAATGCCAGAAGCTCCAAAGAATCCAAACTTACAGGATGCTAAGGCAACAGTCAATAAGACATTTGTTGGCTAATCCATTCATTTTAAAAATTATATAATTTCTAAAATCAAATATTGTGGGAGAGGATTAATTTCCTCTCCCATATTATTTTTATTTTTTACATTTTAGAATAACATCTCATTAGATTTTAAAGTTTAGAAGGGAGATAGTTAATTTGGAAAATGCTAAAAAATTATCTAAAGAGATGCTTCAAAATATTAGCTCTTATGATAACAAGATTAAAACTATAGAATTATTCGTAGATTCAGTAAGAAAGAATCCAGGTGAATATTTATCTTCAACTGGAAATGAAGGATGGATGAACTGCATTAGAGAAGTAGTTCAAAATGGTACTGATGAGATTCAAAGAACTGTTTCTCCATGTGATACAGTATGGGTAGAGTATTTTGAAGGAACTCATCGTTGTATTGTAAAAGATAATGGTAGAGGTATTCCAGTACATGATATGATCCGTGTATATTCAAGAGAGCATACTTCAACAAATTATGATAAAGAAGAAGGAAATTATCCTTCTGGTTTGCATGGTGTTGGAGCTAAGTGTGTTAATGCAGTTTCTACTAGATTCTCAGTAACATCTTATACCTATAATACAAAAGAGGGATTCATCAAAGGTCACATAGATTTCTCTGAGGGTAAACCTTTAAAGAAGTATAAAGGTGAAGCTAAGATAGAAAAGAACAAGGAACAACTACATGGTACTATAGTTGATTTTGAACCAGACTTTTCTATTATGGGAGATATCACAATCCAATGTGAAGATGTTTTGATGTTTATGGAAAACTTGGTTCCTTTGTTGAATATTGGAGCTAAAATGGAATTTATCGGTCATAAGATAGATGGTAAGACTGTACTACATAAGTCTATAATCAATCAAGATGGTACTCTTACTTATCTTATTCGAATGACTCAAAAACCATTAATCAAACCTATCCATGTATTTGAAGATACTGGTATTATGAAAGTAGATACTTATTTTACTTTTGTAGCTGATGTAAATTCTTCTAGCAATGTAATTACATTTGCTAATATGACTCCAGTAAATACAAATCTATCTACTCCATCTAGAGGATTCATTAAAGGAGTTCAAGATTTCTTTAGAAACTATATGAATAAGGTTTATCTTGCTGCTAATAAGAGAAGTAAATTAGAAGCAACTTCTGGTGATGTTTCTACAGGATTAGTTGCAGCTTGTACTGCTGCTCATATGAACGTAATGTTTGATGGTCAGGCTAAGAATGTTTGTAAGAATGCTGACTTAGAACCATTTGTAAGAGATGCAACTTATAAGACATTACAACACTGGTCTAAAACAAATCCAGAAGATTTGCAAAAGCTTTGTTCTTTCTTTAAAGATGTAGCAACTGCTAGATCTAGAGCTGATAGAGAAAGAGATAATATTAGTAAGAAGTATAAGAACGATGACTTTACCAAATTACCAAAAGGATTTATAAAGGCGGAGAATAAAGATGGTCTTGAATTATTTATTGTTGAGGGATTGTCTGCATCTTCTCCTTGTGAATATGGTAGAGATAGTAAAACTCAAGCAATCTTTGCAATTAGAGGTAAAATGCCAAATGCATTCTCTACTACAAAAGAGAAGTTCTTAAATAATGAAGAAGTCAAAGGTATAATAGGTATATTAGGTGCTGGATATGGTAAGAACTTTGATATATCTAAATGCCCATATGATAAGATAATAATACTAGCCGATGCAGATCCAGATGGATTACATATTAGAACTTTGGTATTAAAATTCTTATTACTATATTGCAGACCTCTTATTGAAGAGGGAAGAGTATATTGTGGACTTTCTCCATTATATCATATCAATAAGGATACCAAGAATTGGAGATACTTTATTGATAAACAAGATGTAATAGATTATGTAAGAAAAGAGTTTGTTAAGTCTTATGAGATAAAACACTTTAGAACTAAAGAGAAGTTTACTCCATCTCAAATATCTCATTTAATAGATTTGAATGAAAATTATGATATACTAATGAATCATATTGCTAATACATATGCAATTCATCCAATCTTATTAGAGGATATAGTTATTAGTAGAGATTTTGGATTTAAACAATTCAAAACTTCTATAGAGAAGAAGTATCCATATCTTAAAGTTCAACAAAGAAAAGGAATTACTATATTAGAAGGATTAGCAGATGATGGACAATCTGGAGAGCAGACTGTATTACTAACTCCATCATTTGTACAAGCTATATCTCCTCTATTTCCATATATAGATAATTCTGAAAAGCGTTATTTGATGAATGGAAAGAAAGTAGGTCTATATGAAGTGATATCCACATTTAGAGCTAATGAACCTAAGAACATGGAACGTGCAAAGGGTTTAGGTGCTTTAAATTCTAGAGAGATTGGTATATCTACATTATCTAAAGATAATAGAAAACTATTAAGATATACTGCAAATGATATCAATAAAGAGATAGCTGATATGAGAAAGATCAATGATGATAAATATAGTCTCATAAAAGGTGTCGATATTTCTCAATATGAATTCTAAAATAATATAGTATTAAATAAGGAAGGGCTTAATTGTCCTTCCTTAATATTTTTTTATACATATACTATATCTATAGAAGGAGGATAAAAAATGAATAAACAAAAACAAAAAGAATTATTAGAGACTATTTTTGAAATTGGATTAAAGGGGGTGCAAACTTATAATGGAAATGGTAGTTTAGTTGATCATATGATTAATACAACTATAGATAGTATTCCAAATCAGATTGTTATCAATACAGATCCTATCAAAAAGAATATTAAATATCATTATAATAAAGAATCTGTTGATAATGTTCCTCCTCCACCGATATTAGAGAATACTTTCTATATTCCTCAGAGTACAAAAAGGCAGGTGGTTTTCTTTTACAAGGAAAATGATTGGTTGAAAAATATTGATCAAGAAGATATGGAATATTTAAGACAAAAAGGTCTTAGATGAGTTTTTTAAATTGTGTGTAAAAGAAAGAGGTAATAAATATGGAAAACGATGTAAATGTTAATGAAATCTTAGAAACTTCTTTTGGTTCTTTTCATAAGAATATGGAGTTGTTAGAGCAGGTATACAAATTAGTTATGGCCGATAATGATAAGTATCCTAAGCGTAGCCTGTCTAATGAATTCTTCCCAGTATATAAGATTATTAGAAATAGATCTAGTGTTTCTGGTGATAATGTATTAAAGCTGTTTGATGATAGCGTAGAGAAGAAGAATCCGCCTCAGGTTGCTCAGTATTCTTTTGGAAAAAGAATTTGCATGATGTTTAATCATTATAAGCATAATGAGAAAGCATTCAGTTTCTATTGTCTTCATCATAATGATATGGATGGTGATGCATCTGCTAGTGTTGTTAGAAATAAATTCTCTACTGTAGATATGCATTCTGATCCATTTAACTATAATGATACTGATTTTAAGAATTGGATTACTAAAGTTAGAGAAGATAAGAGGGTCAATGATAAGAGTAAAAAAGTTGATAGAAAGGAGTTTATTTTATTTGCTGTAGATTTGAGTTTCAAGTTCAGTGAATTGAAGAGTATTCTTGAAGTATTTGATCATGTATATTGGATTGATCATCATGCTACTTCTCTGGTTACTCTCAATAATATTTCTGGTGAAACAGAGTTATACAAGAAGCTCACTTATTTCATTGATACCAGATTCTGTGCTACTTATTTGGCTAATTATTTTCTTAAGAAATGTTATACTGGTATATTTAATACAAATATGGTAACTGCTGCTTTGATCAATCTTTATGATTTGAAACTGGATAAGCAGTTCCCTGAAGCTTATAAGTATGCAGTATATTTGAATACTTATTATTGGTCATATAATAATATCAATATGTATTCAAATGTTTGGTTCAATCTCTTATGTACTTGTATAGAAGAAGCCGAGCTTTCTAGATTGAATAAGATACTGAATATTGGAAAGGAGTTATTTGATATTGATCAGAAAAAGAATCGGTTGCTGTTCGACAATGACTATAAGTATGTATTTGACTCTGAGTTTAAGAATAATGATATTAGCAAACTCAGAATTGTCGGATTGTTCCAGTTTGGCAGCTCTAACAAGATAATCGGCTATGATGATGCTATTCCTACTATCAAGATGCTTGTTAGATATAATGAGAAAGATAGTACTTTCAGTTTCTCATTGTATACTGATAGTGAAATTTTAGGGAAGTTGAATCTCGGCCAGATTATGTTGAAGTATGGTCTCGGTGGAGGTCATCCTAAAGCATGTGGTGGTTCTATTACTCTTAAAGATTATTTTGAATTAACAGATCAGATAGATGAATTCTATGATAAAGACCACTATAAATCTACACACTTCCATTATGAAAATAATAAACTATCTAATATTTTTGATATCTATAGAGAAGAAGATATTGAAGAGTTCAGAGAAGTATCTGGTGAAATACTAGGTTTTGCCGAAAGTATCAAGATCAATCATGAAAGATATGAAATGGATATTGAATTCTTAGTAAAGATAATTTTCTGTATCATTGCTAGAGAGATTATTACTAGGAAATATAATTAAGTAAAATCATGAATACATTAAAGTAGAAAGGAAATATCTCTGAAATTTCCGTTTCTCATAGTATTCTGGTTTTGTGTTACATAATTAATCTCTTAGTAGTTAGTAGAGTCAGATTTTCTGACTCTACTATTTTTTTGTGTTATACTTATTTAAGAGGAGGATTTTTAAAATGAGTTTTCAAAAGGTATCATTAGAAGAGTGGTTGAATTTTAATAATCTCGATTTAGTAGGGTCCGAACTTATTCCAGTAACAGATGATAAGAATTATAATAAGATTGCTAAGCCTGAGAGATCTACTAAGAATTCTGCTGGTTATGATTTTAGATTGCCTTTCGATATAGATATTCCTGCTGATACTCCAGTTATTATTCCAACTGGAATTATAGCAGATATGGATCACCTATTTCAATTTGAACTTGAACAAGATTCTGAGAAATTAGAATTAGGTGATGAGAATGCAGTCATTCCAACTTCTGTATTCTTAGGATTGTATCCAAGATCTTCTCTTGGATTTAAGTATGGAATGAGAATGTTAAATACTGTAGGAATTATCGATTCTGATTATGCTCATAATGAGTCTAATGAAGGACATATTATGGTTGGTATTATTTGTTCTAAACCAATGAGATTAGAACAAGGAACCAAGTTCTGTCAGGGAATTATTCAACCTTACTTTGTAATGGAAGATGATCAGGCAGATGGAGAACGTACTGGTGGTATGGGTTCTACTGGAGTTAAGTAATTAGACAAACTAATTAGAGAGGAAGACTTCTTCCTCTCTATAACTTTTTTGAAAAATATACTATTTATTTGAAATAAATTATAAGGAGGGGAAATTTTTATTTAATTGACATTTTAGAGGAAGAAATTTAGGAAGGAGTCAAAAATAAAATGTCTGAATATGTATTAATTATTTTTGGTTTTTTGATTGTTATCATGGGGATATATTTAATATGTGATTATATTTATCAACATATTAACATTAAACTATGCGGTACTACTGATTTAAAAATAGTACATATAGATATGTATTCATCCAATAATCAATATCAAGATATAATAAATATTGAAGATATAGATGAAGTAGAGGTCAAAATTAGAGATGGGATGGTATTATGTGATGCTTGTTTTACAGTATCCCATAATATTAATATTTTAACTATTATTGAAATTCCAACAGAGGAAATGATGACTGATATCAATAGATATGACCAAAGTAAAGAAATGGTTGTTATATGTGCTGATAAAAAAGAGCATAAGATAATAATTCATTAATAGTTATTTTATAGGAAGGAACCACCCCATCATGACAAATTTAGTAGTAAGTTTTATTTCATTTGTATTTGGTATGCTTTTTATGTTTATAATTGGTCTTTGTTTTAATTTTTATTGCGAAGGCAGGAAACGCAATTTCAAATATCCTTCTTATGAAGAGACTTATAATTGCATAGACAATCCTAAACCTTATCATCCACAAATAACGAATTCAAATTTAAAATCCAATAATAGTAGTTTATCTGCTTTAGAAATACTGGAGAGTAATTATAAACAGTTTGCAGTATTGTTTATAATATGCTTATGTGTTGGATTTTATTGTGGAAATCTATTATTACAAGTTCAAATGCAACATTAAGGATGTGATTAAATTGGAAAAAGAAAATGTAATACGGTTTATTAAAGAATCTTTCCTCGGTTGTAATGCTGAAAAACAGAAGAAGCTACAAGAAATGCTTAATTCTGTTTTAGAGATGGATGTAGATAAAATTGACGAGCAATTTTATGAGAAGATAATCAATCAAGTAAATAATCTATAAGTCAATAAATAATAGGGATAGCATTAAATGCTATCCCTAAAATTCCGTGAAAGGGTTATAATACTTTATGTTTAAAAAGGACTACCATTTTTTCAATCTAGCAAGAGCAATTTCAAAAGAATCTACTTTTGAGAAGATTAAAATAGGATGTGTAATAGTAAACAAGAAAGATGTAATTTCTGTTGGTACTAATACTCCTAAATCACATCCAGTTCAAATGATTTATAATACTAAGTATTATAAAGATAGATATAAAGATGGAATGTATTTTCATCATTATATCCATGCAGAAATAAGAGCTATTTTAAATGCAGAAAGGCAAGACCTCACTGGTTGTTCTCTATACACTTATAGAGAAACATTTAATGGTGAAATAGCAAATAGCAGACCTTGCCCAGCATGTATGAAGATGATTAAAAATGTCGGAATAAAAAAGATTTATTATACCACAAAAGATGGTTATTGTGAGGAGGTTATAAAATGATTGATTACATAGTTCAAGAATTATCATTGCTTACATCTGAGGATATAATTGTTATCGCTTTAGCTATATCAGGATTTTTATTATTAGCATATATGCAAGCTAAAAATGATGTTTATGAAATATATGATTATCAGAAAGTAGTAGTTAGTACGCTAAACTATAATACTAATGAACGAATAGATAGAACTATTAGACTAGATAAAGAAAAAACAGAAAATGAATACATTTTAATACTATCTAAGAAATTAGGATACTTTGTTTCTTCTCATGTTTGTGGGGATAATATCGTTATTGGAACAAATGTAGATAAGAAATGCAAACCTAATGATATTAATGTAAATACTATTTCATTACCAAATTCTGTTAGAATTCTTGTTGTAGATCCTGATAATTAAATAATAATATAAAGTCCCTAGTACCAATTTGGTACTAGGGATAATTATTTTAAAAATACCATTTATGCATAACTTGAACACCATTTATTTTTTTCTTATCTAAATCAAAATTTCCTTGTATTTCTATAGATCTGTTATTCTTATATAGTCTTTCAACAGCTATAGGAACATAAGTCTTATTATCTAATTGACCTACACCAGTACCAATACTCCATCTCTTACTTAAATTAATCTTATATACACCAACTTGATAATCCTTATTTTCTGGTTGTTCAGCAATAATAGTCCGATCAGTCTTTTCCAATGCTTCTGGTGGTAAAGTTGGATCTTTTTGTTCTATTTTTTCTTTAACTACTTCAGTAGCCTTTTCTGGAGTTGGAGCTTGTATTACTATAGTAGAACTAGGTTGTATTTGACCTTGTTGTGCCTTTTCAATTATAACTGTTGTTTTCTCAGCATCAGTTCTATTCATATTTTCTTTATTTTGAAGATAGTTAGGATTAGTTGCTTGTTCTGGAGTCATTATAACAGGTTTAGAATCTAAATCAGATTGCAAATCTAATATCTTCTTAAACATCATTCCAACAACGATTGAAAAGATAAGGACTATAATAATAAATGCTATAGGAATTTTATATTTAGAAATAAAGTCTTTAAAATCTTGCATAATTTTCACATCCCTATTCATAATTCATTTAAACGGAGGATAAATATATGAAATTATTTAATTTAACCAACAATGATCTATATTATATTAATCATTCCAAGATTCTAACCTTTAAACAAAAACTTTTATTATTTATCCACTGTATATTTAATTTAAATGTCTTGCTAGATAAAAAGTTAGAGAAGGATTATATTGATTTACTTCACAATCTAAATAGTTTTTTGATTGTATCTTAGTGACAATAAGTTAATACAATAATAGTATTCAAATAAATTTATTATATAATTTAAAGGAGGAATTTTTATATGGCTAGTCCATCCATATCAGTCGTAAATGCTTCTACTGATACTTCAGTAGCTAATGTTGATTTTGGTACTGTTCAGGCTAATAATGATTCTGTAGTAGTTCCTGTACGTATTTGGAATAATCGTGGTGGTGCAGCAGCTTTGTCTGATTTTCGTGACGTATCTATCACATCTTTAGATGTTGATGGAGGTGCTTCTTCCGATGTAGTTGCTGGTAAGTGGGTACGAATTAATTGTCCTGCTGTAGATGGTAATGCAAGTACTTGGACTCAAGTAGGTGGTTCTACAGTTAAGTTTATACGTGCAGTTGGTGTTGCAGCTGCTGATGGTAATACCATTAAGGGTACTGTAAATGACGGTATTGCTGATACTATTGGTTCCAAGGTTAATTATACTGAAATTAATATTAAGGTTCATGTTCCATTAAATGCAGTTCCTGGAACTAAGTCTTGGAAGATGCGTATTAATGGTTATTATGTATAATGAATATTAAGGAGGTATAATCATGGGTCCTTTAATTGGTTTATATGATAATACAAGTACTTCTTTAGTTGGTACTTATGATTGGGGTACTATTAAGGCTCAGACTCCAACTCCAGTATTAACTATTCAAGTATGGAATAATAAGAATGGTCAAGAAGATGTATCTGATCTTAAGGAACCACAAATTGAAGTATTAGACTCCAATGGTTTAACTGCTGATAGTGATGTACCAAAAGATAAGTGGGTACAAGTAAATATCCCATCTGTAGATGGTAATGATTCTACTTGGACTCCTATTGGTGGTGCTGATGTTAAGCAGATTAGAGCTAATAATAATGTAAGTGCAGAGCTTATTATCAAGGGTACCAAGAACGATGGTGATCCTATTTCTTATCCACAGAATGTTGCTACTGTTAATGTACGCTTACAAGCTCCAATTAACAGCACTCCAGGTGATAAAACCTTCAAGATTAGACTTACTGGTTATTATACCTAATGAAAACTCCTTCAGCCTGTTAATTCGGGCTGAAGGAGTATTAATGACTAAAGGATAGGTGATTGATTATGTCAGATAAAGATAAATTAATTTGGTTTACTGAGTTCTATACAGAATCTCAATTTTCTAAAGATTTAAAAGATGATAAGGGTTCTCTTAGTGAAGATAATTTCAAATTATCAATTAAAGATGATAAGTATACGAATGATAAAGAGATTATAAAAGAAACAGATGGGACTCCTCTTGAAAAATTTCTTTATAATAAAAGTAGGGCTATTAAGAATTTTGGAGTAATGAATAAAAAGAAGAAATATTACTTTGATACTAAAAGTGGGATGTTCAAAATAGGTGAAAAAGAATATAGATTACATTTCATTTATCAATCTAAAGATATTAATATTACCAATTATGAATTCACTGATTATGCAAAAGATATAATCTTTAATAGATTCTTCCAAATAGTAGGTACAGAATCTAAAGAAAAAGGATGTATATTTGGATATAAGGCTAATTTGAAATACAAAGAGTTCGATTACAACTCAATAAAAATGAATGTATTATATTTGGTTGACGATACTGAATACTTCCAAATAAATATTACATCTTCGTTTGATATTAGATATATAAAATTAGTGTTGGAGGATAATCAGGATAATACTTATTCTAAGATAATAACTCTCGAAAAAGACAATCCAAATCAATTTATTTTTGAATTAAAGTAGGAGGAATTAAAATGAGTAGCAAGATTGATTATACTAGATTAGATTTATCTCCATTAGAAGATGAGGGAATAGATTATATTTGGTTTGCTAGATATTTTGAGCATAATTTTATCAAGTTTGAATCTAATAATGATAAAGTTAAATTAGAATTTGATTCAATATATAAGGATAGAGATCTTATTCGTGAATTTGGTCTAATTGGTAAAAGTAGAAAGATTAGTATATTCTTGAATGATGGGTTATTTAGATTAAATGGTCAAGATGTAATTCATTTACATATTAAAACCACTGATGATAGACTTATAAATATCTCTAATAATATGGATTGCAAATATACTGATATTATTACAAAGAAACATATTAATGGTATAGATGATAAAGGTAAACCAATTATATCTCCAATATCATTTGGGTATACTACAGAAATTAAGGATCAATATGTTGGTATATTTAACGCAACCGTTCTATATAATATTTATAAAGACCATGATAGTATATCAGTGCATTTAACATCAATAGATCCAAGTATTCAAAATTCTAGTATAGTTTTAGTTCATCCATATTTTAATTTCAATTCAGATGAATCTAAATTGAATAAAATAGATGGTGGTATGGAATTTGAAGTAGAACTGCAAATTCAATAACAATTTAAACTATATACTATAAAAATGTAAGTTATAAAGAACTTACAAGTAACCATAAGTACACACACAAATACAAACGAGGAGGAAATTTTAATGGAATTTATTAATCAATTAAAGTCACCATTAAAAGATGAAGGAATCAATTATATTTGGTATGCCAAATATAATGATAATTCTTTCAAGTATGAAGCTGATGAGAATAAGGTTAAGACTGAATTCGATTCAGTTTATAAGGACAGAGATAAGATCAAAGAATTTGGTCTTATTGGAGAGGGACAAAGAATCAGTTATCAATTGGATAATGGTTTAATTAGTAATACTGATATAAATGGGAATGATCATGATGATTTCCATTTTAGTCTAAGTACTGATAATGGTACAGTAAATATTACTGATAATCCAGATACAGATTATACTGATTTTACAGCTAGGAAGTATGTTCATACTGACATATCTCTTGGTCAGGAAGTACATGATGTAATTCCAGAGGTTGGACCAATTGCATTTGGATACACAACCAATATAGAGTGTGATGAAGTCAAAGTAAAAGTAGAGATGCTTTATCTTATCTATGAAGATAGAGAAGAGATTAAAGTTTCTTTAACTCCGGATCAGGATTTGGATGCTGATCTTGCTTTTAGATTAGTCAATACTCTTATAACTGGAACAATTAGAGTTAATCTTAAAAAAGATCAAAGATCTGAATACAAAGTTAGACTTTAAGACAAAGAAAATGAGGAAGGGAATTATTCCCTTCCTCGATATTTATTGTTTTTTAATCAAATTATTTTTTTACATTATGAACGCATAAGCATTCTTAGCCATAGAAGTTTCTTCGGTTTCTACTTCTAATACACCAACCAAGTCAGAAGTCTTTCTTGGTCTTATTGTGATAGTACCATCAAGATGAGCATAACCTCTAACATTGAGAATACCATCAAGGTCATTCTCTTCGTCATGCTTTACTACTAATTGACCATTTAGATCTTTTTGATCGTAATATGTCTTTACATTTAAACGTCCTTCAAGTTCTTTTCTAGAAGATACTGTCAATTGTCCATCTAGCATACTGGATGGAGTATGAATAATATCTGTTGTAGTAGAATCAACATCGTCATCGGCTACATAGGTGCGTACATTTAAAACACCTTCCAAATATGGTGCTGGTTCATTTTTACTTGGAACTTGGTGAGAAACATTCAATATACCAGGAATTTCATGAGGATCTTTATAAATATTTCCTTCTGGAATTGGGTCAGTAGGAGCTGGTTCAGCAAAATATTTATTTACAATTAATTGACCCTCTAATTCTGGTATTTGTACATAACCAGGATCTCCAGGTTTTAATTCTGGATTAGGCTGCATATTAACTCTAACAGTCAATTGACCCTCTAACTCTGGAGGTTTAATGTATTGCTCTCCCTCTGGTAATGGTATTGGTTTATCAGGATCAGTAGGATCAACAGGTTTTGGAGCTACAATATATTTATTTACAATTAATTGACCATCTAATTCTTTTCTACCAAGGACAATCAAAGTACCATTTAACTCATGTTGATCATCATAAGTAGTTGGTTTAATAATACCAGGGAGATCAGCAGAAGGAACTCTAAATAACCAATCTGGATCAGCAGGTACTCTTTCTCCACTATCAGCCTTAAACATTTTAGTATTAATAATACCTTTAAAGTCTGGTATTGTATTATGTGGATGATCAGCATCAACAAATTGCCGTACTGTCAAAGTACCTGGAGGACTAAAATGTTTAGCTTTTCTTCTTACAACAATTGTACCAGGCATTTCATGTTGGTCATTATAAGTTGTAGGTCCAATGATACCTGGAAGCCAACTATCACTAATACCTTTATTTACAACTAAAATACCAGGAAGATCAGGAGTAGGTTCATCAATATTAGGAATAGTTCTCCTAACAGTAAGAGTTCCTTTAAGATCTTGTAAATCTATATTATCTGGATAATATTTATAAGTAAACTCAATTGCAGGACATAAATATTTTCCAGCTTCTTTAGAATAAAACAAAACTTCTCTTTGATCACCATCATTTGGATCTTCTAATATTGTAATAGCAAATTCAAATGGTTCATTTTTGTGAGACATGAAAATATCTTTTATATTCCATCTAAATTCTCTATCAGTAGATTTAAGAGTAGTTTCATAAATAATAGGATCTAAATCTCTAGGTTGTCCTAACCATGAGGTTCCGTCTTCGATCCAGTCAGTATCAGTATGATGCTTAACTTGAATATTAACTTTTCTGTTTAATGTATTTGGTGATTTTAGTACCAGATTAACATTTGTAAGATTATCATATATATCATCTTTCAATGCTGGTACTTGGAATACCATAATAATCTTTGAAGTTAATTGGGATTCTACAGTTGAAGATTTCAACTGTAGTAATCCAAAATCACCAAATTCATCATAAGGATATTCTTGAGTTATATAAGCATCCTTAACTGGTGGTAAACGATATACCTTAGTTGGAGGTGGAACAACACTTGCTACTACATGCAAGTTATTTCTATAATCTATACTCATATTATTATCTCCTTTGCATTGTATTGCAATTAAGATTATTTCTTAGTCGCTTCGGATATAACTGCTTTTGGATCATCAATAGTAAATAAAGTATTATCATAAGATACTACTTTAACATAGAAGTTTCTAGTTTCACCAACTCTTAGATTGAAGAATTCTACTTCTCCCTCATTCTCATCGAAAGGATTCTTACTAGAAACTAGTAATGCATATTGACCAGCCACATTATACATTGACTTTATTTTTACATATTTAAAATCAGCATCTGAGTTATTATAACATCCGATTTCATATGCTTTAGATTTATAACCTTGAATAATTGGAGGTATATTTAATTTCTTAATAATATCTCCTATAGAGGTAGAATAATAGTGATATTTATTTGGCTTACCATTCTCATCTGGATCACTATTAGAAATATCAGTAAATAATACTCCATAATATTCACCCATAAAGTTCAAATCAAAATAGTATGTACTAGTATCACCCTTAACATTACTAAAGATATCTTCTTGGTAATTAATACGAAGATGATTATCTTCTCCGAACTTTATTTTTTCTAATGGTAATAATATAGTCTTATTACATGGAGTATTTTCAAAATCTTGATAATCTTGAACAATCTCCCCATTTAGAATTAATTGATATCTAGTATTATCATTATCCATATCTGTGATAGAGAAAGATAATACTCCCTTATTAATAGTAGCCGTACAAGTAATCTTATTATTTACTCTGAATAAAGTTAATGTTGTAGTAGTAGACGCACCCTTAGCATCAGTAAATGTAATAAATAGAGTATGACTACCAATACTCCAATAATATGGATCAATTAAGAAATCTAGAATACCATTAGAGTTAGGATTTACTTTACCAGATTCAAGTAGATAATTTGGGTCATCAGTTCCTCTCTTATCCTTTTCAATCTTATAAGTAATTGCATCACCCTCAAGATCATCTACTTCACAATGAATAGAATAGCTAGCCTTATGAGTTGTCTGATTTGCAATAATCTGACACTTATTGATTACTGGAGCAGTATTCATTGGTAAGTTTAACACTACAGAATCCAAAGTCTCTGTAGAGGTTAAAGCAATAGCATAATCTAGAGTACAGTTCTTCTTAAATATCTTACTAAAAATATTTTGAGTAAGGGAATTAATTTCACTAACTGTATTGCTCTTAATATAGATATTATCTAGAATGCTCTTTTCCCAAGTATTGTTCTTGAAATCATAATAGTTCCAAGTCTTTCTACCATCGAAACTTAATAATACATGAGCAGTCTTAGTAGCAGTTACATTCATACTGATAATACCACCGAATCCAGTAAGGAAGAAATGAGTATAATCAGTTGTTTGAGTTATTTGATAATTATCGCATTGAACTTTATAGTCATTGCTAGTATTAGCATATATTTTTAATTCGTATCCTCTTAGTTTCAATACTTGTTCTGGAGTAAGAGTTTCTAAAATAGAACCATCTTCCCATAAAGTATAATCTGGATTATCTTCTCTAAATGGAATCAATTTTAATCCAGTCTTTAGACTATTAAAAACGTAATATTGACCATTCTTCTTAAAAGATACATATCTATCTGGAATAGCACTCATAATTAATCAAACCTCCTTAATAGAAATACTGATAGTATTCTCTGGAATAGTAACAGAAGTTACATTCTTTTCAGAAACGAACTTATTACTATTAATAACCTGATTACCAGATATTTCTAGTCTGTTCAATTCAAAACCATCAGTATAGGTTTTATAATCACGAGTCTTGGTTACATTCTTCTTAAGGTTATCATTATCTTCAAGATCAATAGTATATAGGAACTTATTAACCATTTCTACATCGGTCTGATCTACTGTGGTAACTTCAATCTTAAGAGTATTATCACCAACTGCTAATTCGCCAACAGGAATATCGAAATTGAAGGAATGATCTTGATTCATAGTAATTCTATCAGAAGTAAATTCTACATCATTCAAGGTTACCTTAAATTCAGTAGATTTATATAACTTCTCATCTTTCAGATATACATAGGTACCACGAACCATTACATTCTTATTCATAGGATTCATATCATTAACATGAGTAGTATTAATCTTGAAGTTCTTCATCATGATAGTGATACTATCTAAATCTACTTCTAAGACGGGGCGGAAGCCGAGCCCGCCGAACTTCAAATCTGACTTTATGAATGTTCTTGGACTTAAACTATAATCAATTTCTTCAACACCACGAATATTTCTATCATTTACTGTTGCAACTGTACCACCAAAGTCTTTTTCCTCAAGAGATGGATTATTGATACACCAAGATTGCATTCTTCTCATATTCCAATAATTACATTTAGATGCAGATACTCCAGACGTACCAATTTCTTCTTTCATTAAATATGTATCCCATTCGGAAGAAGAGAGATCCATATCATAATTAAGAACATTGGAAAGTGGTAATCTCATAATGGAATCCTTAATCTCTGTGAGAGTTTCATAATTTGCACCAGAGTTGGTACACAAATTAGACTCATTAAGTGTTTCCCAAGAAATCTTAGACTGTACATTTCTATCTGCAATGAATATCTTCTTACCATTATATTCATCTACACAAACGAAATAGAACTTGCCGTCTGGTACCTCTTCGGCTGGCACGGAAATCAATGGCTTTGTGGATGCATTATTAATCTTAAATGTTCCGACTGTTCCTGGTTTATCTATATCAACTGTGTATTCACAAGTGATTGCCTCACCAATATTACAATCAACAAAAGATTCTGCCAACTTCAAATTACATTCTGGTTGGGTTACAATCTCATCAATATCTTTTTGCACTTCTACTTCTAAGACGGGGCGGAAGCCGAGAGTTTCATCCAAAGTAGTGGATATGATATTTCTTTGATTATATTGTGAAGGAACATTCTTATCTTGATAACCACGAATGATACGATTATTTAAAATCTTATTTAAAGCTTCAGTATCTTCATCATATGGGTTATTCATGGTCCAAGAATTAGTGGATTTTGCATTCCAAACTTCATTATCTGATGGAGTAATACCATTCTGACCATAATAAGAAATATATTTATCCCATTCACCATAATAAGTTCTATTAGTAGTCTTTTCGGAAATAGTTCCTGGAATTCTAACAATAGCACTTATTGCCTTTGGTACATCTATCTTCATACCAGAGTTAGTACACAAATTAGACTCATTAAGTGTTTCCCAAGAAATCTTAGACTGTACATTTCTATCTGCAATGAATATCTTCTTACCATTATATTCATCTACACAGATAAAGTTGAAATATCCATCTGGTTCAATAGATCCGACATCTGGAATGATATCTTTATTATTATAACCAAATTTGAATGTACCAACTTTTTGAGCAGTAGCAGTATAGCAACAAGGAACAGCTTGACCTGGCTTTGCTTTAGTAACATCTAAAGTTGTTGGTAATTTAGTTTCAGAATTATCTCTGGAAACTAATTCTGGATCTGCAACTACGAATTCAAATCTCATTCTTGTATCATTACAAGTTTCATTCTCATCATATTGAGCAGTTGCTACAGTATTCTTAGTAGAATCCCATACATATTCTTTAGATAGTTTAGAATAACCAAAGTCCTTATCAGTTAATACATATTGTTTGAACTCTGTATCGGAAATTAATCTAAACCATCCTCTTGGATATTGTTTAGATTCTGGAACGAATTCTCCACCAGTGATAGATTTGAAAGTATTCTTAAGAATTGCTTCTGATGGAATACGCTCTTTATCTACAGATTGGAGAGAGATATAGTGACGATTATTATCTTCATCAGTATAGGTATATTTGAAAGTCAAATTATATGATTTCTCAGAAAGAATAGTATCTGGTCTATCATATGCTCTACCCTGTTTAATAGTAATATCTTTAATATATCTTTCTAAAGAAGTATCATAAGTATTAGTATCCGCTGGAACTTTAATACCAACTAACATCATAAGATGTAGTTTCCAAGTAGTATTAAACAGACTAGTCCACTTTTCAGTTGTGATTGAGTCAAAAGCTTCAATACCCTTTTCAGAGATATTATCTATTGTACATTCTTCCCAATCATTAGTTTCTGTATTATAAGAATAGAATGTTGTTCCATCTGGAGATACTAAGAACTTAGCGAATACATCATCTTGAGATTTGATATAAGAAATACCTCTAATAATATCAGTACTGCTTAAATCAAATGGATGAGTAGTCTGCATTATAAGATCATTAGGAATTACTTCTGCTGTTAAAGAATCAGTATTAAAAGTAATAGTTTCTTTAAAGTCAGTATTCAGATTGATAGTTTCAGAAATTCTAAATCCATCTTCATCTATAGTAGAATCGAATTGCTTAAATGGATTAAAATGAATTGCATAATTAGAGATATCATATAGAGCTTCTTGTTTAGTAATCTCCTGAATAGTACCAGTATTATCTCTAATAAGATCGGAAGAGCGTCGTGTAGGGAAAGAGTG
>OQWM01000333.1_pt1 | contig 28898 bp, 22 predicted proteins | sample 1691531 | NCBI WGS metagenome assembly OQWM01 (sample SAMN03418257, study PRJEB22391) | human gut metagenome | biome: human-gut; feature: organic feature; material: feces | host: Homo sapiens | place: Tanzania | collected 2013-01
TTTTAAGGAGATCACGTATCATCATAGCATTCTTTAGGATAACGCTATCATCCTTTTGACGAAGCACTTCTGTAAGCTCAGCCTCAATGACCTTCAGACCTTTCTCTTTAAAATACTCAGCCCGTAATGCATTAGATACTGATTCTCCAACTGGAGGCAACTGCGCAGGATCTCCTACAAAAATCACTTTACCGCCAAAGTTAGGTCGTACAAACGTAAGGAGATCTTCCATCAGATTATCAGTGCCGAACATAAACAATTCATGTTCTATCTTACGAGAACAAACCATTGATGCTTCATCTACAATAGCAACAATATTGCCTCCATTTTCAGAGTTGTTGATAGAAAATACAAACTTAAACTCTGACTCTGCAATATTCTTGACTTTTTTAGGCTCAACGTGTGCTTTGGAATAAATCGCTTTGTGAATAGTTGTAGCTGTATGCCCCGTCTTCATAGCAAGAACTCTTGCTGCACGTCCTGTAGGAGCCATCATTGCTAACTGACGAGTTTGTTCAATATAGTCTGCTATCACCTTAACCATCGTAGTTTTACCGGTACCAGCATAACCACGAAGAATAAAAACAGATGCATCACTATTAAGGAATGCTTTAATTTGTCCGAAAACTTTGTTTTGTTGGTTTGTTAATTCCATCATTTATTCTCTAATTCTATTTACTATCTCTATTTTCATCGCCTCCTTCGGTATATACGCCGTTGCCACCAAGCATCCATCAAAAAGTTCTACCACCACTCTCTGCTGACCTGCAATCCTTGTTACTCTACCATGTATATCCTTAAACTCACCCTCTGTAATCACGACTTCATCCCCTAACTTATATTTGATGTTTTCTGAAGTAACAGGGATGATATGAGGATTATGGATAGAAGTTAAACGGATAAAATTATCCATAGCAGTATCGGCAATGATAAGAGGAGGATTCTTGGTTGGCGCATTTTCACAATGTGAAGTATGGTCGTAATAGTAACTCAACAAAGCCCTATTTTCAAAAGCCTTGATGCTCTTATCTTGCAAAAGAGAGTCAACTTGTTCTGCTGATGCATGAACAAACACAAAAGAAGAAATAAGAGGCTCTGTGATGATTCGCTTTTTACCTTGCTTCCTTACCTCTTTATATCGCAAAGGTACATAACATTCGAGTCCTTTAGCTTCTACCAATGCTTTTGCCTTGATAATACGCCCATACGTAACTCGCAGTACAAACCATTGCTTGTTTGCATCAAGCACATTCTCTACCGACACCCCATCCTTGTTGCTTTGGATGGAGGGCGTACAAGAGGTAAGTCTTGCACTTGGACACGATGAACCTGTGTCAGTAGGTTGCCCATTATACAATGAAGCATCAGCCATAAGAGGCTGTTTGGCAGAATCTTCCATTTTCGTTAAAGAATTAGATAAAACCAGTTGGGCTTTACTTTATAGAATTGCCGTTATTTAACTACAAAAATAATAAAATTAAATTAGACCAAAGAAGAAAATAAGGAGAAAAGTAGAGACAACTAAATATTTTAACGTTTGTTTATGGTTCGAATAATAATATCTAATAAAGTCTGCTGGGGCAATGCTGAAACAGAGACAGCAATCGCCCGAGTCGTTGCATTTTCGATTTTTACCGACTTGTTGTTGGGAACACAACTTATAAAACAATGGATCTGGTTCATTTCATTTTACAAGATAACGCAAGCAACAACGACATTTATATCTACGCCCCCTCTTTGCCAATGTCATCAAGAACCTGAGAGTAACAATGCTTGGTTCTGAAAAAATCATCAAGAGTCGCAGAAAGATAGACTTTCGTGTTTGGGATATTCGGCATTAGCAGACATTGTAACTTAGACAGAATATAATAAGACTTTTCTTCCTTATACAGAATATACAAGACTGTATTATGCACTAAATGATTAGTACGATTAACTGCCTTTTTCATTGTATATTACTTTTTTTTATTATCTTTGCATAGAAATTCAACATCAGGGTGTGGAATAAGACCGAGTTTTCATTAGCTTTACAAGCCGTAGAATATGTTCCGTCCCCACACCCTTACATCAGAACCTGGATAGTTCAAAGGGCATAGACCCCGTATTCGCAATGATAGCTCATGATGTATCGATGTTTGTTTAATTATAAACTGAGCCCACTTTAAAAATGGGCTCAGTCACTAATTTAAAGTTTCCTTATTCTTTGCGACCAAAGCCTTGATCTTCTCTACTGAGAACTGGGTGCGGTAGTCGTCCTTGGGTGTGTTCATGCAGTAGTCTACCAGACGGTCGATGGTAGAAGTAGCCACATGCATACGTGTGTCAGAAGAAGCATAGTAGATGAATACCTTGCCATCCTCGTCAGCTATCCAACCATTGGTGAATACCACGTTCATCACATCACCGATATACTCAGGGCCCTCTGGTACCAACAGATAGCCACCTGGCTCTGCGATCACCTCTGTAGGGTCGTCGAGAGAAGTCATATACATATAGAGCACATAACGCAAGCCTGACGCACAACCACGCACACCGTGAGCCAAGTGCAACCAACCCTTGTCGGTCTTGATAGGATGAGGGCCCTCACCATTCTTTACCTCCTGGATGGTATGGTAATGACGGGCATTGATAATCTTCTCTTCCTTGATCTCGGCATGGGTAATGTCATCAACAAGTGCCCAACCGATACCGCCACCTGAGCCTGTATCAATGAATCCATCCTGAGGACGGGTATAGAAGGCATACTTGCCATCTACGAACTCTGGGTGGAGCACCACATTGCGCTGCTGGCTCTTGGTCTTCAAGTCAGGAAGACGCTCCCAGTTGACGAGGTCCTTGGTACGAGCGATGGCTGCAGTAGCAGTAGCGGCACTGAGGTCGCCTGGCTGACTGTCATCGTGGCGCTCTGCACAGAACACACCGTAGATGTAGCCATCCTCATGGGCAGTGAGTCGCATATCATAGATATTGGTAGCAGGCACGAGATCCTCTGGCATGGTGATAGGCTCATCCCAGAAACGGAAGTTGTCGATACCGTTAGGGCTCTCAGCCACAGCGAAGAAGCTCTTGCGGTCGGCACCCTCTACACGAACCACGAGGATATACTTGCCGTTCCACTTGATGGCGCCAGAGTTGAGCGTAGCATTCATCATGATGCGCTGCATCAAGTATGGGTTGCTCTTCTCATCGAAATCGTAGCGCCACTCCAGTGGAGTATGCTCAGCTGTCAGGATAGGGTTCTTATACTTTTCGTAGATGCCATTGCCCCACTCTACGGGTTCATTCTTACGGCTCAACAATTCCTCATGATGAGCGCGAAGTGCTTTCACTTTGTCTTGAAATGTAGTCATATCTAGTCTTATTTAATTTTCTTAATGTCTTTTGAGAGTAATACTTTTTTGTTGGCGGTGAACGCCTTGAAGTCCTTGCAGATGTCACCATCCCCCACTCCTGGCAGGTAGGCTTCCTCCTGAGGTTTATCCCAGGCATTGCGCCAGAAGAGCACATAGCTCACTGGATACTGCTGGAGCACAGGCCAGAGGGCTTGGGTAAACCAGTCCTTCTTCTGCGAGATGCCACGGCAACCCGTCTCGGTGAGGGCTGGCATCTTACCAGTCTTCTTGGCTGCTGCCATCATCACGTCCATCGTCTCCTTCAGGTTCTTCTGATAGTTGGCATCGTTGTTGTCAAACTCGTAGATATCTACGCCAATCATGTCTACATAGTCGCTTCCCGGATAACGCTCCAAGAAGAGGTTCACAGTTTTCTGGTCGCTCAGGTTAGGCGACCAAGACCATACGATGTTGTTGCATCCGGCTTCAGTAAGTGTGTGATAGGTCTTGACATAGAGTTGTCGATACTGTTCGATGGTGCAGCTGTTAGCGCCCCACCAGAACCATCCACCATTCATCTCGTGCCATGGTCGGAAGATGACAGGCACCAGCTTGCCATCATTAGTCTTTAGTGATAATATGAAGTCGGATACTTTCTTCAACCATCCGTTGAATTTCTTTTCCTGTGTGCCGCCAGCCAATACGGCTGCCACTGCATCGCCCTTAGGGTCCCAGGCATTCTCGCCCGTTACAGGGTTCCATGGATGCCAACTGAGGGTAACGATTCCGCCACGCTCATACTGTGCCAGGATCTCCTTGCGCATACGGTCGAAAGGCACGCCATCGAGGTTTTCCTTGCTGTCCAATTCCAGTTTGCCGAGGTCGAATCCCATCACGGCAGGATAATCGCCAGCCACGAGAAGCACGTCGCTCTTACCCTCGTCCCACTTCCAAGTGGTGCCATATACAGGCGAGTCCTGATGACCGAGCATGATACCCTTCTGCTGAAGCTTCTCCAATCGCTCCTTCAGCTGAGGGTTCCCCTGCGCCACCGCTCCCTGCATCGCCATCAAGCAAGCTGCGCTCATTAAGATTTTCTTTATCATTTAATTTTAATTTATAATTTACAATTTATAATTTATAGCAGTCTTGCTATACGGCGAAGCCGCTATTAACTATCAACTATTAACTACTTTCGAAGCTCGGCTTCGATAAATCTCTGCCATTCATCCCACTGCTCCTGATACCAGTAATGACCTGTCATCTGATAGAGGCTCAGAGTCTTAGGAGCCTTCACACTATTGTAAAGACCATAGGAAGATGTAGGAGGCACCACCTCATCATTGTATCCAAAGCTATACCAGCCTGGCACGGTGATGCGGCGAGCAAAGTTGGCACCGTCGTAATAACGAGCGCCCTCCAAGCGAGCCTTTTCTATTTCTGTGAGTTTTACTTCCTTCCAAGCTGCGCCCTGGCTCTTATTCTCCTTGTAGAAGTAGTGAGGCCAGCCGCCTGCTACGCCATGAATCTCAGCCTCATAGTCGCACATAGCATCATGAACGGGAGCCAAGAAAGTGATGCGCTTATCGAGCGCAGCCACAGCGATGGAGAGAAATCCGCCCTGCGATGAACCAGACACACCGATGGTCTTGCCATTCCATTCTGGCAAGCTAGCGATGTAGTCCACACCACGCACAGCCCCCGTAACCACACGCTTATAAGCATTGCGGTCAGGATTTTCCAGATTGGTGTCCCAATAACCATTCAGAGCCGCATTGGCAAGGTCATCATACACCTTCTGCTCCATCGTGACAGGGATGCCGTGGATACCAATCTCTAGCACGATGCACTCGGCAGGAGCGGTATAGGTATCGCCGCTATAAGGACGAACGCCGGCACCAGGCACACGGAGCAAAGCAGGATACTTGCCCGGTTTCACTGGCACGCTCAAGACACCATACATCTTAGAGCCCCAGCGATTGTTGTTATAACTAATTTCATACACATTTTTATCTTTGGTACAACGCTCTGGCAGCAGCACCTTCGTAGGATTGAGGTCATTCTGTCGAGCCTCATCCAGTGCCTTCTTCCAGAAAGCATCAAAGTCTTTAGGCTCCTGTGCGTATGGCTGAATCTTCTCTGGAGAGAAACCTGCGGTGCAAAGTCCTTCATAATCCTTGCCGTCCACGTGGGCTACCACCTTCAGGCGATAGAAACCAGGCTTGCTCAAAGCCCCGCTCCATTTCATCGTTCCGTCCTTCAGAGTGATACTTTTTTTCGTATCAGGGAACATCACGGGTCCAGCCTCATAGTCCACCTTCACGTTATTGAGCAGTGTACCGCTCTTACGCACATTGACGGTGAAGTTAGCCTTCTCCCCCACTTTGTAGTTCCAGTCCTGATGGTCAGGAGTTACCGTTACTACGATGTTGTATCCCCTAATTTGTGCGCTCAGGGACGCTACCCCGAGCACACTCATTAGAATACCTATAATTATTAACCTAAAAACCTTCTGCATATTTCAAGTTTATTTTCACGTTGTTAGCTGAATTATTTATTTTACGGTTGCAAAGTTACTGCATTTTTCCCAATAACCCTTGTATTATTTTGCTTAATAAACGTACTTTCATAGCAAAGTACAAAAAAAGGTGGAAAATCGGGATTATTTCTCCGATTTTCCACCTCAATCATATTTGTCATAAAGAACCTAAAGTGCCACTTTGTTCCAAGGTTATTAGGAGCAAGGCATAATGTCTTATATGCCTTTGCTAACCCTATCATCAAAGGTTTTACCTTAGCAACCTTCTTATACCCTTTGTTCTTTCCAGTCTCTACAAGTTCCTGTAAGTCCTTGTCTTCAAACTGTATATTCATAAATTCGTTCTTTTGACGGTGCAAATATAAGAAAAACATTTGAGAAACAAAGAGTTTTTGCAAGAAAAAAAATAAAAATGGGACCAAAATAATGAAAAAGGAAGTAAAATTGAGCATTAAAGAAAAGCAGAGTACACTTTCAAGAACAAACAAATAAATTGAAAAACCGATACTATTTTTGCTTTTCAAAGAAACATAAATAAGACATTAGGAATACATCTCAGACAAAATGCGATTAATATAAATAGGTACACGTACCTAATATATAATACAAAAGCCTAACCTAAATCAAGTAGTTTATCAATAAAACGTACATAATACACTCATTCTTAACATTCTAAGCAAAATATTAGCTACTTTTTGCAATTGAGCAGAAAAGTATCAGCAATAAGCAAAAAATGTATATACTATATTATAAAAAAGCACTAACTTTGCAGCAGATTTGTATAATAAGCCTAAAGTAACAGACTTGATACAAAAGCAAATGAAGAATAAACAATAAAAATAAACATGATAATCACAACAATGAAAAAAGAAAACGAAACAACAAGAGTAACCTAGTATGGCTCTCGCCTCTCCCCCACTTAAAGTAGGGCAAAGGCATCCAGAGTGAAACTAATCCGTATGTCACTTTCCTAGAAAGAGGCAGACTGTTTTAACCAACTAACAAAAATTGTATGAATTTAAAAAGTAGAGAAAAATTGTTTGCAGGTATTGCAGCGTTAAGCCTTCTAGGCATTTCGCCTAAGCAAACATTCGCAGCTCAGATCACATCGACCCAGGCTGTGCAGCAAACCAAAAAGATCACTGGTAACGTGAGCGACGCAATGGGTCCTATCATCGGTGCTACAGTGAAAGCGAAAGGCACAAAGAATGCCGCAGTAACAGACTTGGATGGTAACTACGTTCTGAATGTAGCTGCCGGTCAGACCGTGGAAGTAAGTTACGTAGGCTATGTCACCAAGACTTTTAAAGTGGGGGGGCAAAGCAAATATGACATTGTATTGTCAGAAGACAACAATAGCCTCGACGAAGTAGTCGTAGTAGGTTACGGTACCATGAAAAAGAGTGATATTTCTGGCTCATCCGTAAGTTTGGGCGAGAAAGCAATGAAAGGTTCAATTATCACATCATTAGATCAGAGCTTGCAAGGTCGTGCAGCCGGTGTAACAGCTGTCAGCACCTCAGGTGCCCCAGGTACAGCTTCTACTATTCGTGTACGTGGTACTGCTACCATTAACTCAAACGCAGAACCTCTTTACGTTATCGATGGCGTTATCTTCCAGGGAGGAAGCACCAGCGGTAGCGGACTTGGCTTTGGTGACAAGCTCGATAATGGTTCTGCCTCATCCGTTTCTCCTCTTTCTACGATCAACCCTGCCGACATTGTCAGCATGGAAATTTTGAAGGATGCATCTGCCACAGCCATCTATGGTGCGCAGGGTGCCAATGGTGTCGTTTTGATTACTACAAAGCGTGGTAAGGCAGGCGAGGCTAAGTTCTCATACGATGGTATGGTGGCATGGAGCCGTCAGACCAAGCGCCTTGACATGATGAACCTCCGTGAGTTCGGAGATTACTATAATGATTTCGTTGCATCGGGTATTGGTGGTTTGAAGGAAGACCCATATTATAGTGACGTTTCGTTGCTCGGCAAAGGTACCAACTGGCAGGATGCCATCTTCCAAACCGCATTCCAGCAGCAACATCAGATTGCTGCCCAAGGTGGTACAGACAAAATACAGTATTATGTATCTGCTGGTTATATGAATCAGGATGGTACCATCATCGGTTCTAAGTTCAACCGTCTCTCTGTTCGTGCCAACTTGGATGCACAGCTCAAAAAATGGTTGAAGATAGGATTGAGTGCAACCTTTACTGATTCCAATGATGACCTTAAATTAACAGACGGTGCTGAGGGTATCGTAGGTTTCGCATTGACCTCACTTCCTGAGGCTCCAATCTACGATATCAACGGCAACTACGCTTCATTTGCTCGTGAAAACTATAGCATCCACAACCCTATCGCTAAGGCAATGGAGCAGAACAACTGGCTGAACCGCAAGAAGTTGACTGGTAATATCTATGCAGAGATTGCCCCTATCGAGCATTTGACATGGCGCTCTGAGCTGGGTTACGATATCGGTTACAGCAAGGCTGAGGTATACAACAATGCCATCGACCTCCCAAACTGGAAAGAAGGTAACGAGAGCAGTATTCAGAAGAACAACAATACTTTCTGGCAGCTAAAGAACTATGTTACCTATAATAATACATTCAACAAGAAGCATTCTGTAACAGCCATGTTGGGTCAGGAGTGCTGGGAGAGCAAATGGGACTACACCAAGGTTGGCAACACCAACTTGCCTTCTGACGCAGTACACAACCCCGTTTTGGGTACAGGAACTCCAACTATCGGCGCAGGTTTCGGTAGCAGCTCTATGGCTTCCTTCTTCACCCGTTGGACTTACAGCTACGACAGCCGTTATAATGCAACATATACCTATCGTTACGATGGTAGCTCAAACTTCGGTCCAAACAACCGTTGGGCAGGCTTCCACTCATTTGCAGCCAGCTGGCGTTTCTCTAACGAGAAATTCATCCAGAACCTAGCCGGTAAATGGTTGAGCAATGGTAAGATTCGTGTAGGATGGGGTCAGACTGGTAATGCCAACATCAACTCATACGTATGGGGTATCAACATGCAGCAGGTTTACACATCCCTCGGCTCAGGTTATCGCCCTCAGAACATCCCTAATCTCGACGTGAAATGGGAGAAGCAGGAGCAGATTGACCTCGGTATTGACTTGGGATTGTTCAACGACCGCATCAACTTGACACTCGACTGGTACCAGAAGGAATCAAAGGATATGTTGATGGAGCTCCAGTTGCCTAGCTACATGGGTACAAGCGGTAATAGTAACTCTAACTTGAGAGCACCTATGGGTAACTACGGACACATCCGCAACAGTGGTTTGGAGTTGACTGTCAACACTCACCCATTGACTGGCAAATTCCAGTGGGATTCAGAATTCCAGATTTCTTGGAACAAGAACAAACTGATTGCCCTCAATGGTACTGCAAGTTCTGCCATTATGGGATATGCACAGTGGGGACAGACCTTGGTAAGCAAGACCGATATCGGCGAGAGTTTGTATAGTTTCTATGGTTATGTAACCGATGGTATCTACCAAGACTTGGCAGACATTGAGCGTTCTCCAAAGCCTGAGAAATACCCATCTAACGGTGTGTTCAATAGTGCTAACACCGTTTACGTAGGTGATATCAAGTTTAAGGATTTGAATGGTGATGGCGTCATCAACGAGCAAGACCAGACCAACATTGGTTCCCCAATGCCTAAGTATACTTTCGGTTGGACTAACACCTTCCGTTACAAGGACTTCGACTTGAGCATCTTCATCAATGGTAGCTATGGCAACAAGGTCATGAACTTGACCAAGCGTGATTTGACCAACATGAACACCGTATGGTGCAACCAGCAAACAGACGTCATCAATCACGCTCGCTTAGAGCCTATCGATGCAAGCATTGTTTACGCAGACGGTTCCAAGTGGTACGACCATATCGAGAATGTACGTGTAGCAAATCCAAATGCGTCACTTCCACGTGCCATTATCGGTGACCCTAACGACAACAAACGCATCAGCGACCGATATGTAGAGGATGGTTCTTACTTGCGTATGAAGAACATCTCATTCGGCTATACCTTCCCTAAGAAGTGGATTAGCAAGGTTGGCATTGAGAATCTTCGCTTGTATTGCAACATTCAGAACTTGTTCACCATCACAGGTTATGATGGATATGACCCAGAAATCGGTGTCAGCACCATGTCGCCTAACGTATATGGCGTAGACTATGGTCGTTATCCTTCACCAACAACCTACTCATTTGGTTTGAACATGTCATTCTAATCAATAAAAAATATTAAGAATATGAAACTATCAAACTTTAAATATATCGCCGTTGCCTTGATGCTGGGTGGAACCTTCACTTCTTGTAGTGATTTCTTGGATCGCCCTAACGAGGACAGTTACAACGACGGCAACTATTATCAGAACGATGCCCAGACCAAGGTGAGCGTCAATTCACTCTACAACTCACCATGGTACGACTTCTTGAGCCGTGGTTACTACAAGATTCCTGAGGTAATGTCAGGCAACTTATATATGGGACAGTCACCATACCTTACCTTTACAGTAAATGGTAGTGACGCTGACGTACTCAGCACATCCAACTCTCTTTGGGCTGTGAACGCACAGGCAAACACCATCTACAATCGCTTGAAGACAGCCAATGCTTCTGAAAGTGTCAAGAACACCGCTATGGGCGAATGTCTTGCCTGGAAAGCCATGGCATACTTCTATCTGGTACGTATCTGGGGTGATGTGCCTATCGTACACGACAACAGTAGTGAGATTGCAGCTGGCGACTACAATAGCAAATATAAGGTTAAGGCAGCAGATGTTTACGATTATATCGTATTGACATTGGAGAAAGCCATCGAATTGCTCCCAGAAAGCAACGAGGCTGGTCGAATTGACCGCTGGGGTGCCAAGGGCTTACTTGCCAAAGTATACCTTGCTAAGAGCGGAATCAATTGCAATGGCAACGGACAGCGTGACGAGAACGATCTTGCCAAGGCTGCAGAATACGCCAAGGACGTGATAGACAACTCTGGGAAAAAGCTGATGACCAACTACGAGGACCTCTTCAAGGGTGAGAACAACAACTGCGACGAGAGCCTCATCGGTTGGCGCTGGACTTCAGAGCAGCTCAACTACACCTGCGGTAACTGTCTTACCTCAGAGTTGGCACCAGCAGGATTCTGCGAATATCAGAGTTGGGGTGACTGGACAGCACCTTCTGTAGATTTGGAAGATGCCTTCGGTGTAAGCCCATTGGACAACCCAAAATCTAGAGCAAAATCAGACACTCGCAGAAAGGCTACCATGATGATGGCTGATGACGAGTATGACTATTGGTGGACAGACAAGGGAGGTTTCAAATACCTCAAGTTCTTGTACGACAAGACTTATGCACCAGGTTCAAACGATGGTTTGCAGTCTGGAACAGGAGCCAACATCGCAAAACACCTCTATGGTGACGATGCCGACCACGTAAAGACATTTGGTATCAGCGCAGGTAAGCAGAGCTCATCTCTCAGCACCCACGTGTTGCGCTTGGCAGATGTTTATCTGATCTATGCAGAGGCTAAGATTGGCAACAATGAGTCTACAACAGATGCCAGTGCCATTGATGCATTCTATCAGGTATGGCATAGAGCAAGACCTACAGACTTTGAAAAGCCATCTAGCATCACATTGGATCAGGTACTCAAGGAGCGCCGCTTGGAATTCGCCTTCGAGGGTGACTACTGGTTCGACTTGGTTCGCATGTCGTACTACAATGTAGACAAGGCAATGAACATCATCAAGAATCAGAGACGTAATTGCTACTATGGATTGGGGGACCTCTACAAGGCATACTACAATGAAGGAAAGCCAAACGGTCCTTGGAACGTGGACGAGAGCAAGATGTATTACGAGACCAATACACCTAAGCCAAATGTAACAAAGTCTATCTTCCAGCTGCCATTCCCCCAGGGTGACGTGGTTTACAACCCTCACTTGATGGAACCTGCACAGCATGTGGACATCAAAGAGACTTTTCAATATTAATAAGCTCTAACATAAAAAAAGAAAGTTATGAAACTAAATAAATTATTCGGCTGGTTAGGCATTTCCTTCATGATGATCTTAGCCACAACACTGACATCATGCGAGGATCAACCAGACAAATTCGAGCTGACAGATGGCACTCCTACCATCAACTATATCAGAATGCCTTATTTGGCACAGTCTGACTCACTGATTTCAGAAGCCAGTTTGAAATCTATCATCTGTTTGGTAGGTAACAACTTGACAAGCATCAAGGAGATGTACTTCAACGACCAAAAGGCACAGTTGAACACTAGCTACATCACTAAGAACACCTTGCTTGTTCAGGTGCCAGAGGTAATTCCTGCCAGAGTTGATGACAAGATTTACATGATTACCAAAGATCAAGACACAGTTACATACGATTTCCACGTATCTGTACCTGAGCCTGTAATCAACACCATGTCTTGCGAATATGCTAAGTCAGGTGAAGATGTGACTCTCTATGGTAACTACTTTGTAAACGACCCTAACGTTCCTCTTACAGTAACACTTCCAGACGGTCAGGAGATCACGAAGTTCACTAGCATTAGCCAAAGTGCCATTTCATTCACAATGCCAGAATGTGAAACAGAAGGTCCTATTGAGGTTAGCACTGTCTATGGAGATTCAAAATCTGCATTCCATTACAATGAGTCACGTGGTATGCTGTTCGACTTCGATACCCCATGGGACGGAACCAACATACTTGGTAACCATGGTTGGCACGGAAGAGACATTCTCAAAGATGAGACTTCGCTCTCAGGCAACTTTGTGCAGTTGGGTAATGGTTCTGCCGTCATGAGCGAAGACGGTGGTTGGGATGACACCAACTTCTCATTCGAATACTGGTGCGGTTCTTGGGACACACCACAGAATATGACTTCAGGCGATGGCGTTGCATTGAACCAACTCGTAGACTTCAAAAACTACAAAAACATGTCATTGAAGTTTGAGATGTATATCCCATCTAGCAACCCATGGAGTGCTGGAGCCATGCAGATTGCCTTTGAGGGATATGACAAGGTAACCTTATCAGGCAATCCTATCGATGGTTACACTGGTACAGTAGCTGGAGCTAACGCCAAGATTTTCAACGGAGAAGATGGCATGGGTTCATGGGGTCGCGCCATGTACAGACCTTGGACAACCACAGGCTCTTATGACACCGGCAACAAGTGGGTAACTGTAACCATTCCACTGACGAGTTTCACACTCGACAACAAGGGTGCAACTACCGACAAAATTCCTTCGTCAGCAGCCGACTTCGCCAGCCTTACCATGTTTGTAACAGGTGGTGGCGTAAACGGTACAGAGTGTAAGCCTATCATCAAGATAGACAACATCCGTGTGGTTCCTAATAAATAATCCTTAAATAGAAACAGACATGAAAAAGATCAAGAATATATTAGCACTGCTAGTGGTAGCCCTCATGGGGCTATCGCTGACAGCCTGCAGCGAGGATGACCTCGATACTAACCAATATCAAGGTGGAGTTCACCTCAATGTATATGGCCCACAACCTGTGATGCGTGGCGGTCAGCTTCGTTTCTTAGGCAGCAACCTCGACCAGATAGCTCAGGTTCAGATACCAGGCTGCGAACCTATCACCAACTTCGAAATTGTGAAGGCTGGCGTACCTAGCGAAATCAAGGTAGCAGTCCCTAAGGATGGTCCAGAAGTAGGTTATATCACACTCGTCACTAAGACCGATGAAGAGATAAAGACCAAGACTCAAATTACTTACTCTGAGCCTATCGTCTTCGACAAATTCTCTCCAGCTAGCATCATGCCAGGTGAGACTCTCACCATCGAGGGTGATTATCTCAACCTCGTTCACATGATTGAATTCAACAAGGGTGTACAGATACCAGAGAAGGACTTTGTTTCTCACTCTCGCTATAAGATTGAGGTAGTTGTTCCTGAAGAGGCACAGACAGGTAAGATCAATCTCTTGGATGTAGACTTGTCTACAGTAGCTGACCTTTCAGAGGCATTCTACAACATCATCGAGTCTGAGAACGCTTTGACTGTTGGTACTCCTATTGTAGCTAAGTGGGCTTCTCCACGTGGTGAGGCAGAATTGTCAGGTAATGTAACTGCTAAGATGGGTGAAACCATTACTATTACTGGTGATCACTTCAGTCTTGTTAGCAGCATCAAGTTCTCTCCTAAGGAAGGTGACTTACTCGGAAAGGAATGTGAAACAAAAGATTTTACTGTAAGCGAAGATGGCAAGACTTTGACCTTTGCTCTTCCTGAGGAAGCAGCAGATGGTGATGTCAACTTGGTATGCCGCTCTGGTGTCAACGTACCTGTCGGTACTTTGGAAACAGTAGCTCCTAGCGAGTGTGTTGCTTCTCCTTCTCCTGTCAAGGCTGGTTCACAGTTGGTTATTTCAGGTAAAGACCTCGATGTAGTAGCATCCGTAGAGATGCCAAATGTTGAAGGCAACATAGAATTCATCACTAACCCTGATGGAAGCAAGCTCATCATCAAGAGCGTACCTGAAACAGCAACAGAGGGCAACCTCGTATTGCGCATGAAGAATGGCAAGGGAACAGAAGTTCCTTTCACACTCGTTAAGCCTGTCGTAACTGGATATGATCATAACACTGTAAGTGCAGGTGGCGTAATCACCTTGCAGGGTACTAACCTCGACTTGGTGAAGAAGATTAAGTTTGGCGAAAGCTCAGACGAGGTTGAGGCAAAAGCTAACGAAGATGGAACTACCATCACCGTTACCGTTCCTATGAATGCCGTTTCTGGCAAGCCTACCCTCATCTTGGCTAATGGCACCACAGTAGAATGCCCTGAGTTGAGCATCGAGGAAGCTGTATTCTGCTACATCACCGAGATGCCAGACTTCTCTGACAAGGAGAATATGCCAGAGGCTGGTAGCACATTCACTGTTCCTGTAAAGAATGGCGATAAACTCGAAAGCGTAGAGGTTAATGGCAAGAAGGTAAATCACATCTATGCAGAGAAGACTTCTTCTTTGACTATCGGCATTCCTGCTGACGCAAGCTCTAGCTCTGTAGTGAAGTTGATTTCTTCTAACGGTTCTATCGAATATACCATCTCTGTCATTCCACAGGGTACTGTAACAAGAACATTGTGGACAGGTTCTCTTGACCTTGGAAATTGGGCAGGTAATACACAAGGATTCCTTGCACAAAACTCATTGGACAATCTGCCAGATGGAGCAAGCGTAGTACTGAAAATTCAATACACTCCTACTGGCGATGAAGTTCAGTTGAAGTCACAAGATGGTAACTGGAAGAACATTGATCTTGACAATGGTGAGGAAGCTGAGCATGTATATACATTGGATCCAAAAGCCAAAGAATTCTCTATTCCACTTTCAGCAAGCGTTATCGCTAAGATGAAGGAGAAGTCTACAAACTGGGGTGGCCTCATCATCTTCAACGGCAAGAACGCAATCCTTACAAAGATTTCTGCAGAGATTACAATCCCAATGGAGAAGAACATTTGGACTGGTTCATTTAATGGTGCCGGTTGGGCTGGCAACCAAGACCTTGCTTGGGGCGGTTACGACTGGAGCAGCATAAAGCCTGGCACTATCATACGCTTCTACTACACCAAGAACAATGCAGGAGCATGGGGTTGCATCAGCCTCCGCCATGGAAAAGATTGGGGAGCTCTTCCTGCACCAATCCCTGGTCAATATGACTTGGATGGCGACACAGGCAAGGTAGAAGTAACATTGACCAGTGATGTCCTCAAAGACATCGTAGACAATGGCGGTCTCGTTATCACAGGTGATAATTTCACCTTGACTAAGGTAACTCTTGAGTAATAAAACAAATAAAACAAAGATAACTATGAGAAAGAATCATATATTATCAGCGCTGGCAATGGCAGCAGTGACCTTCGGGGTCACTGCTTGTGCCGACACTGACGCACAATACAGCATCCCTAATGTAGATGCCCCTCAGTTTGTGGAGTCTACTCCTACTACTGGTGCTGACAAGGTAAAGCGTGGCGACATTACTGTCACCGTAAAATACGATAAGCGTATATTCTTCGCTTCTCAAGATAAAGACAAGATTGAGATTAGCGGTGGAACCATCACAAATGCCATTGTATATGGTACAGACAGCTTGCTCACGATGACCGTTAACGCTCCTAACCGTGGTCAGGATGTAAACATCACCATCCCTGCTGGTGTCGTAACCAACGGTCAGGGGAAACCTGCCGAAGCTGTAACCGTCAACTTCAAGACAACAGATCTTGACAAGACTCCAGTCATGGCTACAAGCGCTGCTACCACAGCTCTCTACAACTTCCTTTTGGAGAATGTAGATAACAAGATTATCTCTGGTATGATGGCAAACGTAGCTTGGAACCAAGACTGCGCAGACAAGGTAAATGAATGGACAGGCAAATACCCTGCCATCAATGGTTTCGACTATGTACACATGGCTGCAAGCAAAGCTGGTGGCAACTGGATTAACTACAAGGATATTACTCCTGTTAAAAACTGGGCAGACAACAATGGTATTGTTCAGCTCATGTGGCACTGGAATGTACCAAAGAGCGAACCTAAGGCTGGCGGCGTAACAATGCCTAATGACTGGACCGGCAACTTGCAAATGACAAACGATGCAGCCAAGGCAGCTCTCGCTAATGCCAATGTTGGTGACAAGTTAGTTGTAACCATCTCAGATGTAGCAGAGGGAGCACAGGGTTCTATCAAGAATTCCAGCTGGACAGGCTTTACCGATGAGGCAGGCACATCATGGGAATACTTCGAAATCAGCGGCACTCAATATGAGATGACACTTGATGCCACTACCCTAGCAGATATGCAAGCTAATGGATTCATTCTCTCTGGTCATGACTACACCTTGACTGGTGTATATCTCGTACCAGCAGGCAAGGAGTTGGCTGAAGGCACACAAATCTATAAGCCTACAGCATCTTTGGATCCAAATAAAGACTATAGCTTTAACATCAAGACAGATGACAACGATGGTACTACATTTGACGCAGCCAAGGCTCTGACGGAAGGTACATGGGAGAACGAAGTTTGGAAAGACGACATGAAGACCCTCATCGAGTACCTTACACTCTTAAAGGAAGCTAACATTCCTGTACTTTGGCGTCCATTCCACGAGGCTAGCGGCAAGTGGTTCTGGTGGGGCAAGGATGCAGACAGCTTCAAGAAGCTCTGGATAGAGATGTACAATGAATTGAAGACAGCAGGCATAGACAATCTCATCTGGGTTTGGACTAGCTGCGGCAAGGACAACGACTGGTATCCTGGCGATGCTTACGTTGACATTGTAGCTCGTGACCTCTATGGAGATAACGAAGCTAGCTGTGCTACAGAATACTCTGACCTCTCTGGTACATACGGCAACAAGATTGTAACCTTGGGTGAGTGCGGTTACAGCACCTATACCAAGAGCCGTGTTGCCAACATCAGCAAGCAGTGGGAAGCTGGAGCCAAGTGGAGCTGGTTCATGGTATGGTATGACAATGATGGTGCAGAGAATCCACATGCCACACAGGAATGGTGGCAGGATGCGATGTCACAGCCTAACATCATTACCCGCGACATGGTACCAAGCATGAAGTAAACTGACAAGAACAAGAAATAAACTATAAAATTATAAACGCAGAGACACGAACAGATATAATAATCATCGTGAATCTGCGTTTATTATTTACAAACCATTCTCATACAAAAAATAAGACAATCATGAAGTATCTAAAATGTATCATAGCTTGCATGCTCGTATGCTGCCTTTTCTCTTGTGGAAAGAAAAAAGCAGACGATCCTATGGGAGACAATGGACATACCAAGCGAACAGAAAATCTGCTCAGCAACCTATCAGACATTTCTGCCAAGGGTTATCTCTTCGGTCATCAAGACGCTACGCTGTATGGTGAAGGATGGGCAGACGACAGCGCCCACACTGATGTGGAGGTAGCAACAGGAGATATGCCAGCCTTGGTGGGATTCGAGATAGGCGGCATCGAGACTGATGATTCACTGAACATCTACTCCACTCCATTCGACAAAATCCGAAAGGAGATTATCAATCAGTACGACCGTGGTGGCGTTATCACCATCAGTTGGCAATGCAAAAATCCGACAAAGGGCTCTAACTTAAACTCCATCATGGAAGACGGAGACAAGCATGAAGAGTTTCTGGGATGGATAGACAAAGTAGCTCTCTTTATGAAATCGCTCGAAACCCCATACGGAGTAAGAGTACCTGTCATCTTCCGACCATGGGAAATGAATGGCGACACTAAATTCTGGTGGGACAAAGATGTTTGCAGCAAGCAACAATACTTGGCCTTATGGCAGATGGTAAAAGAAAGATTTGAAGACAACGATGTGGTGAATGTACTCTTTGCCTATTCTCCACAGGCTACGGATGATGCCTCAGAAAAGGCATATCTAGACCGTTATCCAGGAGATGACAACATTGACATCATGGGTATCAATGCCTATTGCCACGCCGAGGAAGGCGACAGCACCGCACTTAGTACATTTGCAAAGGAACTGAGCATGAATCTGAAAATGCTAACTGAGCTGGGCAAAAAACATAACAAGCCAACAGCCATCACAGAGACAGGATACAGGAGTATACCATGTGACAACTGGTGGACCCACACCCTATCCCAGGCTATAGGCAACTACCCCATCAGCTATGTCATGATATGGAGAAATGCTCACGAAGTGGCTAATCACTATTACGTTCCATTCCCAGGTCAGCGCTCCATCGAAGACTTCGTGGCATATTATAATGAAAAGCGAACGCTCTTCCTTCATGACATCAATGGACTGTATCTAGAGAAAAAAGTAGATAATTCTAAACAAAACAATAAATAAACAATGAGAAAAATCGCATTCACATTATGCCTGCTGCTAGGCAGCCTTACGATGCATGCCGACAACGGAAAGTCACTCTTTGTGACATTCTTGGACGGCAGCAAGATTGAGTTTGCGTTAGCAGACTTACCTGAAGTTTCTTTTGGTGAAGACAAGATGAAAGTACAGACCTCTAAGACCACTGCCACTTATGAGCTTGGAAGCGTCAAGACTTTCACTTATGCCACCACTACCGGTATTTCACAAGTAATCAACGATAAGCCATTCAGCATGGAAGGCAATGCCTTGATCGTAGATGGCACAGCCAACAAAATCAGCTGCTATACAGCAAATGGCGAGCTTATCACCTTACAGCTGAGCACTGCAGATGGCAAAACTATCATCAGTTTGGACACTCTCAAACATGGAGTATACCTTATAAAAATAAATAATAAAACTATCAAAATCGCTAGACAATGAAAAAACTAATACTCTCACTGTTCACCCTGACCCTCTCGCTAACAGCTCTGGGACAACAAGCGGGTGATAATTTCGTTATCAAGACATCAGAAGCTGGCAAAACTACAGAATGGAGCCTTGCTGGAGACAGTAAGAATGGAGACATATCTACCATCAAGCACAAAGGTAACCAACTCATCCTTTACGCCAAAGGCTACGAAGGCATAGAATGGGCAACATACGATATCGACAAGATAGAAAGTATTACCTTCAATGTATTCCATAAAGGAAGCTATGTTGAGGAAAGCGCAGCGCAAGCTGTGAAAAACATGGGCATCGGTACCAATTTCGGCAACTGCACAGATGTGGTTGCCATGTGGATGAACATGAACAGCAACTCGGTTACTGATTTCGAGAAAGCATGGGGACAGGAGCCAACGACCAAACCGATGGTAGATTTTCTGAAGAAGAACGGTTTTAATTCCGTCCGCATCCCAGTTACCTGGTTCCAGCACATGAAAGCTGATGGCACTGTAGACGAGGCTTGGATGAACCGCATTCAGGAAATCGTAGATTACGTGATTGACAACGGAATGTACTGCATCCTGAATATTCACCATGACACAGGTGCAGACAGTGATGATGTCAAGCACTGGATCAAAGCCGATGAAGCCAACTATAAGGAGAACAAAGAGAAGTTTGAGTATCTCTGGACCCAGATAGCTACTCGCTTCCAGAACTATGACCAGCACTTGGTATTTGAGGGCTATAACGAGATGCTCGATGCCAGCAACACCTGGAACGCTCCTAAGAATGCCAACAGCTACAAGGGCTTAAACGGATATGCACAGAGCTTCGTGAATGCAGTTCGTGCCACAGGCGGCAACAACGCTACTCGCAATCTCATCGTCAACACCTATGCAGCTGCCAATGGTGACGAGGTACTCAACAATCTCACCATCCCTACCGACAAGGTGGAAGGTCACATAGCTGTAGAGGTTCATACATACGCTCCATGGGATTGGTTTGCAAAAGGTTCATGGGATGCTTCTTGCACCAACGAAATCAAGAGCATGTTCACCCGCTTGAACAATAAGTTTATCAGCAAAGGCATTCCTTGCATCATCGGTGAATATGGTACACACGGAAGCACAAGTGTTAGTAAGAAGAGCACTGATGCGCAGAAGAAAGCTGCCGCCGACCAAGCTGCCGACATCGTAAAGCAGGCTAAGGCATACGGCGTAGCCACATTCTACTGGATGAGCATCTTCGATGGCACTGACCGCACCGTACCTCAGTGGACTCTCCCTACCGTAGTAGAGGCTATGCAGAAAGCATATAATGAATAAACGTCATGTACTGACGACAAAAAAAAGAATGTCCCGCCAAGAACTCTTTCTTGACGGGACTTTTTTACGAATGTAAACATCTATACTTGAACAAATGTTCTCTTGATATTAATCTTACTGAACGTATTTTTTACCATTCTTAATCACTACGCCCTTGTAAGAAGCATCTACCTGCTGACCAGCAAGGTTATAGATCTTAGCGGACTTAGCAGCTGGAGCTACGAGGGTGTTAGAGATATTGGTAGAAGTGCCCTTCAAAACAACATAAGCATGAGTCAACTTGCAATCATTATAGATATTGAAAGTAACACCACCTTTATGATACTGACCATCAACATAAGAATCTGTACCATTCTTAGCAGCAGTCTTCAAATCGCCAACAGTTACATAAACTTCAAACTCTTTACCATCACCACCTTTAATTGAGTATGTTGGTTCCCAGTTATCAGAATTTGCAAATCCACCAATTCCCCATCCATTACGGCTTGCATAAGGATCTGTTTTATTAGCAAAGACTAACTTTACCTTAGTGTCATCAGCATATTTATCAAACTCAGTAGCCAAAATAGTATGTCCCTCTGTCAAGGTCAATTCAACCTCAGATGTTGGAACTGCTGTTTCCAAGACCACCTTAGTCACCTTAGCATCAATTCCTTGGACTGCTAGTCCGTATTCTTTCAATTCATTAAGAAAGGATGTCTTTACATCTACAGGATTAGCCTCGTCTGTCTTATCCCTAACGGTAATCTCATTAGAAGTAATCTTTACTTCAAAATCGCCAGTTTGCTTTACCTCAATCGTAGAAGAAATTGCATCCCATCCAGCACGTGAAGTCTTAAAAAAAACTTGAGAACCATTCTCCCATTTCGTTGCAGGAAGAGGTTCTGCAGAAATGATGAGCATATCACCTTCTGCTACATTAGCAAACTTCTCCTTGCTAATAGTAAAACTACCAGACCAAGACTCATCAAAACTGATGCCCTCTTCCCAAAGTGTAGTTCCATTCTGCGCATTAGCACACATGGCGAACAATACGCCAAATACTAGTGTAAAAAACTTTTTCATAAGCTTTTAAAATTTAATAGGTTTATATTAATTTAAATTGTTAATTGGTTTATACCATCATGTGAACTTGTTTACCATTCACGGTGCAAAGATACAAAAAGTATGCATACACCTATGTACGTTTTTGTTATTTTGTAGTGTACAAAATGTTATAAATTTGTTTTTTAACACAGAATAGCAATTAATATTTGGTGATTTCGATTATATTATTTATTTTTGCAGCAAAAATAAAAGTAACTATGCCAGAACTAAGTAGATTTTTCGGAATTATCATCGCCATGTTTGGGGATGATCATAACCCTCCACATTTTCATGTAAGATATGGAGATTACGAAGCTATTATTACAATAAAAGAAGGAATCGTAAAGGGAGAATTGCCCAAGAAAATTCTTAAAGATGTATTCAAATGGATGGAATTACATCAAAAAGAACTTGAGATCAACTGGGAAAGACTACAAGCTGGTCAAGAAATTATTAAAATTGAACCTCTTAAATAATTAAGATTATGAACGATATTGATTTAATAAGAGTTGTAGATGTTGATTACATCAAGGACTACACTATGGACTTGAAGTTCAGTAATGGTGAGACTAGGCGAATAAACTTTCTACCATTACTTAAAGGCAACAAACGAGAAGAATTGAAAGACATCAACAAGTTTATCCAATTCGGACTGAACCATTGGACTTTAGAATGGTACAATGGTATTGATTTTGCGCCAGACTATCTATACAAACAAGGCTCAAAAGTTGCTTAAATTAAAGATTTTTTTATGTTACCATTTCACTTTTCCTTTCACCTTTTGAATAACAGACTATGTCACAGCTTGTTTTGGTGAAAGGAGAATAAAAAAGAGAGCGAACAGGAGCCACATTGCTGCTGTTCGCCCTCTTCGAGGACGCTTGCTAAAATAATTGAGAAAGCCATGCATTTACTCTAAAAAAGTATATGTTTTGACTAAAAAATACATTAAATCACCCAAAAGAGCACATTCGGAGACCATATCTTCAAAGAAAGGAAGGAGGAGAAGAAGGAGGAGAGATAGGCTGAGCAGACGATAAACAAAGGCATTACCCACTCGCTCCTTGGTCATACTGGGGAACTCGCCCTCGCAATAACCATTGAGCACCTTCTGCGCGTGGTACTTGCCCGTCTCGTCCTTCATCGGAGACCGGTGTTCTATGTAGGTGATTGATCCTTGTGACCTTGGCATAAGCTATATTATTTACCGATTCGATTCATTCTATCCACCTGAGTCTTGACTACCTGAAGGGTAGACTTGTCGGAAGAGAAGACAGAGTTCAAGCCTTGGGCCTCCTGGGCAGGGTCGCCCGTGTAGTCATCACCTACCTGCCACTGCTCATGCTTAGGATTGGCAAAGCCGCCCCATCCCCAGAAGTTACAACCGGCAAAGTAACCGCCGGATGCAGCATTGTCGCCAACAAGACTGAACACATACTTATAATATCCATCACGTGCTTCTGTTGTAGAAGAAGTTGAGAAAGAGAAGCCATCACGAGGATAGCCGAACTCCTCCATCACCAATGGCTTCCTGATACGTCCGCATACCTCAAGATGTTCATCAATATACTCCTTTGTGTTCTTGCAGGAGATTCCCAAATCTTCCTGCAAATGGTCTTTTCTCGCCCAACTCCAGTTGTATGGCCAAAGATGAATATTGCAATAATCCACATTCTTGTCGGCACAGATCCGCTCCCAGCAGTTCAGTTCTCCTTCACATCCCCATTTGCCTTCGCTACCGATAGAAATCAGATGATTCTTATCGAGCGAACGGATCAGTTTGCTCGCTTCACCCAGCCACTTTTCGAAAGCAGGCAACTGCTCTTTGCTGAAAGCACGAGGCTCATTACCTATCTGCCATGACATGATGGCCGGGTCATCCTTATACTTCTTCTTTGTATATCTGTTGGTTCTCGTAAGTATGAATTTCACATAATCATAGAATAGCTGATGCGCCTTTTCGCAGGATGCATATTTGGCGACGAAGTTCATGAAGGCAGGATATCCATCTTCGTTAGGACGGGGAGCCTGACCCAAACCTGCCTGCTCCAGGTAATAGCCATAACCGCCACTCCATTCCCAGGAATTGTTCAGATAGAGCACGGCCAGCATCTTGCGCTTGCCCATCTCCATCAGCAGATAGTCGAGACCGGCAAGAATCGTATCGTTGTAAACGCCCGGAGCTTCCTGCAGCGTCGGCTCAACCTTGGTCTTCACTCCTCGCTTTCCATCAGAGCCCACCAGGATGCGGAGGTTGTCAATGCCCATCTCCTTCATCTTGTCCAGCTCCTTGCAGAGTCGGTTGCGGTCGCCACCCTGTCCTTCCGAACCGAGAATAGCGCCATACCAGAAGTTGGTACCCACATAATAATAAGGTTTGCCGTCACGAACGAAGTGTCCGTTCTTTACCTGCACGAAGTTGGACTTCGCCGAGAGGTTACACGTAGTAGCCAAAGCCATCATCAATAAAACAAATATTTTCTTCATCTATGATAATTGTATTATAAGATTATTATTTTTAGATTTCTATCTAGGGTGCAAAGATAACGAAAAAGGACAAGAAAGCATGATACTTTCTTGCCCTTTATACATATTATTATTTCTATACTAACAATTTCCTCCGTTTTTTAAGGCTGAGGATAGATTTTCTTGAAACTTTCGATACCCTCGGCAGCTCCGTCCATCACACCCTTGAAGATGTAAGAATCAGAAACCGAAGTCTTGCTGCGATCAAAGAGAGTCATGTGAGGCAGAGGCTGCACATTGATGTCCCATACGTAAGGGATGAGCCCCGCCTTCATCATCTCGGCTGTTGCCACGCTATACCATACCATCATGCTCTCATCATGCTTCTGCTGATTGCCGCCATAGATGGTTGCGTCCTTACGATTGGCACCATATTCGCCAATGACTACAGGATAGCCCTTGTCCACAAACTTCTTCTTCATCTTCTGAAGCTGATTGGTCACATGCTGATAAGCATCCACATTCTGATTGTTGTACCAGATGGTGCTCACGGTTCTGCCCTGGTCATCAGCCGGAGCGTGTCCCTTCCAGTAGAGAGCCACCTTGCCCCAGTCGGCATCCTTATCCATCAGGGTAAAGGTATATGGATCATAGAAGTGAACCTCAGCCATCAAGCGATGCTGCGCCTTGTCCTTGAGGCGAGTGATATCATAAGAGTCCTTATCAGCCAAGTCTATCTCAGTCTTTGGTCCCTGTACGATGAGCACACGCTTAGCGTTCTTACCTCCAGTAGCACGAACGGCATCAATGAACACCTGCTCATACTCCAGTAATCTATCAGCAAACTCCTTGCTATCTGGGTTCAGCATCTCACCCTCAGCCTTAGGGCTAGCACCACCCACACCTGGCTCATTGAGCGCACCGAAGAGCACGCGCTCATCATAACCTCGGAAAGCCTTGGCGATATTGGTCCAGAGTTTGCGATACATATCCTTGCGCTCAGCCACATTGACCTTGTCGGTAAAGGCATCGTGCTCCATCCATCCGCCGTCCCAGTGCTCATTGATGATGACGCAGAGACCAGCCTTCAAGGCATAGTTCACGATTTCCTGAATGCGATTCATCCAAGCAGGGTCGATGCTCATCGCTTCCTTGTCGAGGAGATGACCCGCCGCCCAACTACAAGGGATGCGCAGGCTATTGAATCCTCTCAGCTTCAGGCTAGCGATATAAGCCTCCGAAGTCTTGGAACTCTGCCAAGAGGTCTCCGACTTCAGTCCGGCGTTGTTGGTAAACACGTCGTTCCAGTCGCAAGCCTCCATGGTATTACCAAGATTCACACCCGGAGCCATATAATGAGCCAACTCAGTAGCCGTCAGTCCCATCTTAGCCATCTTAGGATTCTCAGGCTTTACCTGAGCACCAGCAAAGGCAAAATGAGCTACAGCCAATGCTATCATAACTACTTTCTTCATTCAATTTATGTTTAAAAGTTATTGTCTTTATTAGATTACAAGTGCAAAGATTATGCAAACGAACGCAATGAAAGCTTGCTTTCAAATTGCTGAGTGCAACTAATCTTCTGCAAAGATAATACTTTTTCTGCTATAGGCACGTAACAATATGTTTCATTTATATACACAAAATGTTACAAGTGAAGAAAAAGGCAAGAAAGTGTTAGTCTTTCTTGCCTTTAATATAAAATGATTGATAGTAATCTAACTATTACCAAGGATACTTACCTTCCTGAGCACCCTTCATCAAACCATCTACGACAGCCTGCTTCTTAACAGAGCCGTCCTTGCGGTTGATAACTGTACCTGTCTCCCAATAGAATGGAACACAACCATTGTTCTTAGCCACCTTAGTAACATACTCACCATAGTAAGCTACAGACTTGTCATGAATATCTTGATTCTCAGACAAGTTGCGGAACATGGCAGAATATTCACCGATGATACAAGGAATGCCCTTGCTAACATACTTATCGTACATCTTCTTCATAGAAGCATCTACCCAAGCCTCAGCAGAAGCATCTGGTGTATTGCGGTCAGAACCAGCTACCTGGTTGTCCTTGCCCCAGAAGTAATAGCACTTGCCCCAAGAAGCATCTTCCTCCATCAAGGCAAACTGATATGGCTCATAGAAGTGAACCTCTACCATCAAGCGATCCTCCACTGCATCTGTAGGGAGAGCTGTCATATAGCCATTGGTTTCAGCAATGCTTGTACCCAAGCCTTGAACTATCAAGGTACGCTTAGCATTGTTGCCACCAGTAGCACGAACAGCATCTATCATGGTCTGCTCATACTCTACTACACGAGCCACAGCCTCAGCATCAGTCCACTTCTTGCCCTTGCTAGAAGTCTCGTTCATACCAGGCTCATTGCAAGCTGCAAAGAGAAGATGCTCGTCATAGTCCTTAAACTTGTTGGCAATCTGAGTCCAGATAGCCTTCTGTTCTGCATTGATGGCATCCTTCTTAGAAGCATCGAAGATGTTGTCTTCCAACCATCCATTGTCCCAGTGAGAGTTGAGAACTACGTACATATCATTCTGAATACACCAAGAAACGACACGTGCCACACGGTCGAGCCACTTGGCATCGATTTCAAATGAAGTCTTGTCAGTGATGTAAGAATCCCAAGCACAAGGAATACGAACGGCATTGAAGCCAGCTGCCTTCAAACCCTTGATATACTCCTCGTTTACCTTAGAGCCAGACCAAGCACCCTCATCAGCTGGACACTCCATAGTATTACCAATGTTGATACCAGCATACATCAAGGCAGCCAATTCCTTGGCACTATGAGTCATCTCTCCTGTAGGAACCTTAACTGGCTGTACATCCTGGGAGATAGCTACATCCTTACGACTGGTGCCTGCTACGACACGAATGCTAGCAGAGCGAGATTCCTCACCTTGGTTGGCAGCTAAAGTGACATCATAGTTGTAGACATCACCCTCGACACTAGCCTCTGCCAAAGTCAAGAAGTCAGCCCCCTCAGTAATGGTAAGAGTTGGCTTCTCTGGAGATTGTACAGAGAGAGTCTGTGTGCCTCCCACTCCTTCAAAAGTAAGCTCAGGATTGAGCACTTTGAATCTGACAGGATCATCATCGTCATCAGAACAAGCCGAGAAAGACAAGCCTACGATGACACCCATCATCAACAATAATAAATATTTAAATCTTTTCATTGCTTTCATATTAGTAACTATTATTTTTACCACTGAGGTACAGCAAACAAGCTGTGAACAGTAAACTTAGCGCGCATAGACTTATTAAAGCCCAGCTCTCGCATCAAATCACCATCCTTGACACCAAATGCACAATTATCCTTTGTAGCAGCATAGCAATTAAACAATTCCAAACGATACTTAGGATTTTCATTGGCGTCAACCACCTTAGACTTATCGTAAGAAACAGCCTTACCGTCAAGATAGAACTCATCCAAAGTACTGTGTGTGCCTGGGAAGAAACCATAAAGGTCAGCAATCTCAACGAATGTCATGATAGTACCACCTTCAAAGCCCGAACCTTCATAAGTCATATCGAACTGATTGTTCTCGAGAGAGTATTGCCCATTGTCACTCTTAACAACTTTCAATGTAGAACCATCGTTATATCCCCACAACTGAGCTTCACCTTCACCCCAGCCACGAACGGCATTGAATGTAGGAGTGTAGACACCAGTACCATCACTTGTTGTAGAAACTACAGTGAATGTTACCTCCAAGGTTTTATTGAAGGCAAGAGCTGGTTCACCAGCGTCACCAGGGCCTCCACTAGCTCGGAATGGAGAATTCTGAGCAGTGCCAGTACCCCAGATATTGAACAACTCTATACGATAGTTGCCATTCCCCTCAAGGTCACCATAATGGAACTTGTTGGCATCAAACTTCAAATCCTGCCCATCAGCCTTGATAGCATCAATGCGAACCAAAGCCTTAGGGTATTTGGCAGCAAAGCCTTCCAAATCAAGGACGTAAACCTTACCATTGGTGCGGGCTTCTGTTGTTTCAAGTTTAACAGTATATTGACCAACAGCTTTTGAGCCACCAGAAACGACAGTTGAAGCGCCATCCCAGTTGCCACCATCACCCCAAGCAGTCAACTTGGCAACATAGCCATTCTTGACATCAGAGGTTACATAGTTATAAATCATCAGCTGACCATCACTAGAACGGATTACACCCAACTGAAGCGCCTCGTCAGAAAGAGACATCACCTTTATCTTAGTTTCATCAGTACGAGTAATACCACCTTGATATTCAACAGGATTCAAAGGATCAACAGACATAGTAATCGTCTTACCCTTCGCATCTACAGTGAATGTACCTTCAGAATCCTTATAAGACCCATCCGCAAGAATCTGGTGAACCTTCACCTTATCATTACCTTCTTCGTCCATGTAGAAAGTCATGGTTCCGCCACAATGGTTAGGATCAGTGATCGCCCAAGACTTAATGTTTGCATACTCAGCATCCCATCCTGTAGTCTCACCCACAACTGGCTGGTTATTGGTATAAGAAGCCCAACATGCATCCTTGCCATAGAAAAATACAGGACCTACAAACTTATAATGAGATTCATCAGGCTTCAAGTCAAACTCCCAAGTGTTATAAAGCTTAGTCTTGTCAAACTTCACATTCTTAGCTACAGACACAGGGCGGATAGCCAATGCCTGATAAACAGGAATTGTGGTACGGCGGTTAGCGTTCTGGTCGAAGCTATATGCCATGGCAAACTTATTGTCAGCAGGAT
>OQWM01000334.1_pt1 | contig 28868 bp, 27 predicted proteins | sample 1691531 | NCBI WGS metagenome assembly OQWM01 (sample SAMN03418257, study PRJEB22391) | human gut metagenome | biome: human-gut; feature: organic feature; material: feces | host: Homo sapiens | place: Tanzania | collected 2013-01
CGTGGCGTCTTCCCGACGGAGGAGTACCTTGCTATTGCTTACCTGCGCTTGAAGCCATTGATTATATATATTTTTTACCGGTCGTATTCCAGAGCGAAGCGTATTGCATCTGCAAGAGTGAGGATGCTGTCATCGTACGCGTTACTAGCCTTGCGCATCCTCTCCCCGTCATCGTCTTCCCAGAACCGGTCCATATTCTCCATCATCTCATCGGCTGCCAACCGATATTCTAGAGCGGCGGCCTCATAGATATCCAGTGCCTCTTTCAATGCATTCCTGCAGGATTTCTTCATCATAACCGTTCCTCCTTTTCCATAGTCAGGAAGCCTGAACGGTTTTCCATACGATACGAGGTCCCTGTCAACTTGACAACATCACACCGATATAGGAGCCGGTCCAGCAGTGCCGCGGCAAGGACTTCATCCTGAAGGATTTCCACCCATTCGGTGGGGGCCTTGTTGGTCGTAATGATGATAGAGGTCTTCTCATGAAGATTGTTCACCAGGTTGAAGAACGCCACGGCTTCCTCCTTCTTCATTGGCATCAGCATGATGTCGTCGATTCCGAGGAGATTGCACTTGAGGATACTGTTGTAGGCATTCATCGCACTGGACGACACATCTTTCATCCTCAGGATATTGACAAGGCTTTCCATGGTCATGAACAGAGCCCTGTATCCCTTCATGACGGCATCACGTATGAGTCCGGCGGTCATGAAGGTCTTGCCGGTCCCGGATGGGCCCATGAATATGACGTTGTACATCTGGTCAAGCCATACCAGTTCCCTCATCTGCTGAAGCTGCGACTTGGTGATGCCGGCACTGTGGTTGAAGTCGAAGTGGTCCAGGTCGCAGTTCTTCGGGAGCTTGGCCTGACGCATCCTGCGCAGCAGATCATTCTTCTGGCGGGTGTTCAACTCGTCCTTCAGGATTGTGGTGATAAGTTCCAGATACGTGGGCTTGTCGATTTGTGCCCGGTGTATGATGTCGGAGCAGTTGGCCCGCAGATTGCTCAGCCTCAGCATCTTCGCATACATGCGGAGTTCCTCCGTGTTTAGATTCGGTACTGAAGCTGTCATGATCTGGTCCCTCCATTGATTATGTCGTCATAATCGGCCATGGATCTCTTCGATGGCGTTATGTCATCCTGTCTGAAGCCGTTCGGAAGTGCCGTAGGTACAGTCCTTGTCGGGAGGCTTCCGGCATTCTTCTGTGCTGTTTCTGCCGCCTCCGCCATCCTGTTTGCGTTGTACATCTTGCGTCCGAGGCAGTCCCGTAACACTTTCTCGGCCAAGGTTTTGTCCATACGCGTGAAGATGCGGTCCATGGCCAGGACAGTCTTTGGATAGTAACGAGGTCTGTCTTTCCGTATGGCGGCCAAGAAGACGGTCAGCACACTGTCATCGGCCCACTGGCCGAAGAATGTCCTCAGGTGCTTTTCGGACTCCAGAAGATCATGTCTGCGACTGCTGGCGTGACCCTCCTTCGATATGTGCTTCCCCTTCAGCGGGCAGATGTCATGACGGGTAATGAGTGAGAAGTCTTTCGGGGCGTATATTTCCAACTCGTTCAGATCCATGTTCTTTACGACAAGAACCTTGGTTCCTGGGCCGTCGTATGTCCCAAGGGGAAGGCTGTATGTATTGCTCCTGTACATCAGGGTATTGTCCTTACGAACATTGTATTCACGTGCTTCGGCCTCCGGCTCGTCCAGTCTCAAGCCGTAAGGCAGAAGATGCTCTCGTTCTATCTTGAACTGCTCCGAAGGGACTTCGTGCGTCATGGCGTGGCGTTTGCCGTTGCCGGTACGCTCCAGCCATCCGATTGCTTCCTCGTTAAGGGTTGCGATATTAACGTACTTGCGCCCCTTCAGGAAGTTGTCCTTGACAAAGCGGACGGTACGCTCGATACGTCCTTTGCTCTGTGGGTCCGCGGCCATGCAGAACACAGGTTCAAAGCCGGCGGATGCCACATATGATGCGAACTCCTCCGTCATCAGGTAGTCTCCGTAGTTTTCGCTGGTGAGCATCTTTTTGTCCTGGTCATATACAACTTTGCGGGGCATGCCGCCAAAGTACTTGAAGGCCAAGTGATGGGCATAGACCGTAGTCTTCGCCGTGAAAGGGACGTTCTGCAGGAAGACGAACTTGTAACGGGACCGCTCCAGCTCCATAGCAAAGAAGTAGGCCTTGATCTGACGTCCTGCAGCCGTGCGCATCCATTTCTCGCCGTAGTCCACCTGGGCCCTTTCGCCCCAGTCTCCATCTTCGACGCGAGAGAAAGAACGTCCGGGTTCAGCCTCCTTGGCGATATCCTCTTCCTCTCGGATGCGCCTCACGACATTGTAAACGGTCCGCTCAGATACGGACGGGAGGTCCGGGAAGTGTTCCTTCAAGTGATCCAATACCTGCGCGCTCGACAGAAACGGCGCCGCAACAAGTTGGTCCACAATAAAGTCTCTGTAGGAATCAAGCTTGCACGGATGACGTCTGGCCTCTTTGTGAAGGTGCTCGTTGAACTCCGATTCGCTCATCATCTGATAGCGGCGGACGGTGTCCCGGTGGATTCCGAGCTTGATCGCTATCTGCTGCTGAGATATGTTTTCACGGGACAATTCATTAACTTTGTTCCACATAGTAACAATTGTGATAAGATTGTTTTGTGTCATAAGTGCTTATTTTTATGACTTCAAGCATTATAAAAACAGCACTTATGTTTTTTCTATCCAACCGTACCTGCAGAACCGGATTGTCACGTTTCGGAAAACTTACTTTTCCGAAATCTGCTGATTCTCAATTTCTGAAAACTGCTGATTGTGATTATTCCGAAATCTGCCGAAACAAAGTTACTGCTTACAACCAATCCATTCCAAAATCAGATGTGGCACCGTCCCGACGCTTGAGCCCGGATTCCGAAAAACAAAAGCACGGAATCTCTGAAAACGCATTAAGACTGGGACTTTTCATTTAATTCTCGCCCTCATCTTTTACAGGCACAAGAGAAAACACAAGGTCATTCTCAGCAAGATTATAAAGCCTGGCAACCTGACGGAGCAACCTCACTTTTGTATTTGTGTCATTTCCCGTATTTACCCACACATCATCCGCTACCTTTTTGATATAAGTCTCACTCTTCGCATTCTCACGAGTAATCCAAACATTATCCCTGTTATTAGCTTCGGCCTGAAGAATTGACGGATTTATCTCATACAGCAACTTAAATGTGTCTCGAATGGTATCGGCCCAGTCAGGGACAGAATAAATTGTCCCGGTCAATGTAAAACTGTTAATCTTTCTGCCCTTAAAAACAAAGTCTTCGTCATAAACAGACACTTCATCATCGAACTTTACAGCCGGCTTGTATGAGGTTTCAGGATATGGCCACACAGCTAGAGCACGCTTACCCATTTCTGTTTGACGTTCCTTCATCTCTGCCTCAGTCCATTTGTCGAACTTGGATATATACTTGTTCAGCCTAAGTGGACTTGCTGCAAAGCCATTCTTATCTTCTTTCTTTTCCAAGAACGGCCTGTTGCTATACTGAACATTATATCCTGTCAATGTCAAATTCGCAATGGTATGCAACCATTCCTCATGAATTCTCGAGTAATCACTCCCAAGCTGTTCTTTCCAATGCTGTGTAAGCGTCTGAGGCATAATATGCTCCACACTCAACTCTCCCTTCTGGACATTATTGATGACGTCGATCTTTTCCTTACTATTTCCATTTTCAAGACGGTCAAGAATATAGGTCCGGCTCTTTGGCCTCATAAGATATACCGGCTTTTCTATAAAACTCTGACGAAACTCGTCATCCTTCGGGAAAACAACGGTTCTCTTTCGATTCTCAAGAAGATAAACCATCACATCATAATAGCTATCTTCTTCTTTCTTATTCTTAAGCACTTGCTGGTGCAAAGTCGCAAACATCTTAAGCAACGCATTTGTAGGATATCCACATATTAAACGCCTGAAGACGAATATTTCAATGCAAGAAAGAATCTCGGTAATCTCACTCTGCGTCATATTATGTTCTTCAGCATAAGTGAGCAAACCAAGTAAATATGCATAAGTGATTGTCAATTCCAGATAATTCAAACGGGCCATTATCTCGTTCGCTGAAGCATCACCTATCCGAGCAGACTTAATTCGTTTATACAGAGATGCATACCGCTTCATTTCAGCCATTATAGGTTCTATTTCTTTCCCTTCCGCGAATGACTTAAAAGCAGGATATACATCTTGGAATTTAGGGATATCACCTGTCGGTGACTTGATTGTCAAATAATCTCTAATAAAATTGTCTAGCTCATCTTTTCCGGAACAATCCTTCTCAATGAAGCTCCAGTACTTAGTATAATACTCCTCTTGCTTATCCTCAGACAGGCCCATGAGAACGAAATTTCTAATCTTGTCAGCTTCCGTAAGGTCAAGGCCAGTTGAATTCAGGCTCTCAAAAATCAACTGCGGGTCATCATCATTTCCAAGAAAGATGTCAATCACAATCAGCCTCTTGATAGCCTCAAAGAAGTCATCAATCTTCACATTGAGATTCTTGACGCTATTGTAGAAGTAATTGAAATTTGAGACAACATTCGATTCTGCAAATGCTCCGCCTTCACCCTCATCCACAAGATAATCAAACGCTGCACGGTCCTCCTTATTCAACTTAAGGCGTACTTTTTTCTCGGTTGTCTCATACTCATCCACCAAGAACTTCTTGAATATCTTTTCCGCAAGTTTACTATCATCCGCTTCAATGTTACCGCGTTTAAGATTCCAGTATATTGCAAGAAATATAAGACAGACTGTCGTCATTCTCTGCTGACCGTCAATGACAAGAAACTCATCCGCACGGCCACCTTTGGATCTGGACCTTACTATGCACCCAAAGAAATGGCTTGGTCTATCATACTTAACGATATCAATCAAGTCAGAGAACAGCTGCTTGCACTGACTGGCGCCCCAATCATAATTACGTTGATAAACAGGTATAATAAAGCGGTTCTCAGAACCATCCATTAGTTTCAATAGGGGTTTATCTTCTCCTTTCATGAGTTTTCATTCTTTGGTTACTATCCATCAAATTTATTAAAAACCCGCGAGACTACAATGATAAACCCCTATCGATTATTCCGGCAGGTTATATCGTTGTCAAAAAAGATTCTTATATTTGCGTCGTCATCGCTCGAAGAACGAAGGACTTGGTTGGCCGCATTACCGTAAATGCGGTTATTTTTTTGCCTTTAAAGCAATCCTCAATATAAGAAATCATCCATAGATCATATCTGCGCCACAAAAAAAAGACCGGCAACCTCACGGCGGCCAGTCTGTCATAAAAGTTCTTTGTTATAGTGATACCGAACTCAGTTCGGAACCTATTCTGTGGATTGCATCTAGAATTTTCCGAGTGGTCTTTTCTCCAGGAAAGGCTACCCCGCTCTTGTATTGACGCATCTTGCTTTCATTGATGCCGGCAAACTGGGCAAAACGACTGGCATTGATAAAGTCGAAATCTTCGAAGAAAGAAGGCATGTCATAACGGAAAGACACTTGATACTCCTCAGGAGCACCATCACCGTCAGCGATGGCCAGTTCACGACAATCCTCGACACATTCGCGGAAATCGGCCTTCGCTTCCTCGATAGTGTCTCCAAAGCCGCCAAAGTGATTTCTGCCAAAACTTTGGGGGGACGTGATAGCATATCGCCCGTCCGGCCCCTTTTCAATTATAGCTGTAATCTTATACATAGTGTGCTTCTTAAAAAAGTTCTCTGTCATTCGGAATCTGAACTCAAGAATGGGCAGGGATTAAATCCCTGCCTGCTTCTTGATGTTCTCAAGAGTTCCTGTGCGGATTTCCTGAGAATCGTGCCTCGGAACCGAGAATCTTTCATTGGTTATCGGGGACTCCCATATTTCGTGAGAAGTTCCCTGACGCACAAGAAAGCATCCATTCCGCCGAAGCAACCGCTTCAATTCAGAACTCTTCATATAACAAAGAACTTTATGAGCACAAAAGTAGCATATTTGTTACTATTTACCAAATTTTTCCAGCATCAAAAAAACGGCTGGAGATAAGAGGAAAATAATCGTCTCCGCATTCAGCACTCGAAGTGTCCGCCCGCGCCGAAAAGATATGCCTCGGCCTCATCCATCAGCCCTGCCCGATGAATCAGGTCAATGTTAGTGAACCTGTTCCGCATATATGGTATCGCACGGAATGTGGTGCGGAGCTTTTCCCGGCTCACGCCTATCATTTCGGGCTCATAAGGAGCGCCGGCGCGTTTAAGACGCTCACGAACATCACCAAAAGGAATAATCTGATTCTGAATCTTTTGCCTGAGTTCCGGCCAATGAATTTTCAACAACTCAAGCTGCTTTCGCACACCGTTCTTGTCAATGTATTTAGACCGGCTTTCGGCAAGACCTCTCGCAAGATGGTCAGGCATTCCGTCAAACACCTCCCGGATTGTCGCCTCCATCGCCTCCCACTCAGGCCAACGGGATACGGCATTGTCAATGTCAGCCGTCGAAAAATCCTTTTTCAAAAGGAATTCAATACATACAACCGACACAAGAGTACCGATTGCGACACTGAAACCATGAGACACATGTCTGCCATCATAGCACAGACCTTCCATATCCCAATAGTGGCTGAAGAGATGTTCCGCGCCTGACGACGGACGGCTCGACAACATTGACTGCATGGCAAATCCACTCATTATCAATTCATAAGCCAGCTTTCCGACAGCCGTAACATCCCCAGATGCAATCGCATCCGGATCGGCCAATGCTTCGCTCAAATTCTTCCGAACCAGAGAAAAAGCGAATTTGTCAATGCTTTCACAGCCTACTCCATCAGCGATTATCCAATCTGCTCCGGAAGGTATTTTGGCGATAAGGTCTCCGTAACCTGAGGCTGTAATCTTGTTGGGAGCCTTGGCTACTATTGCAGGGTCCATCACCATCCCGATAGGCGCACGACAGTCAAATGTCTGCTTATTGCCATGATATGTAATGGACGCGCCATATGCAGTATAACCATCCATTGACGCTGCGGTTCCGACTATCAAGTATCTCCTGCCCAGGTGACTGGAAGCCAGCTTCGTCAAGTCATTGATGACACCCACGCCTACAGCGACTGCGATGGCATCCCGTTCTTTCAGATAAGATTCCAACTGTTCCAGATATGTCCATTCGGCATAAAGACCAGGGTCCGTGAAAATGAATGACTGCTCCGTCCTGATCCCTGCATCCCTAAGACAATTATAGACAGTTTCACCAGCTATGTCGTATGTGATTTTATCGGCCACGACAACAGCCGTCTTCCCCGGAAAAAATTTTTCAAACATTGACGGAACTTTTTTCAATGCTCCGACTCCAAATTCAAGTGCTTTAGTGTCTCTTAACTTCTGCAGAACCTTTTCGATTTCGTTCATAACCTCAGAGTAGCGCGTTTAATTTTCATTCCGCAAGAACCCCGGTTTCGCAAGCAAAGACAACACCGGACCCAAACCGCAGGAATGATTTATACATCATTGATTTTCATCATATTACAATAACGAAACATCAATATGAACCGCTCTGATTCACGAACCAAAATTAATAAATAATCCCTTACTTCCAAGGCTTTTCAGAAGATATCGGACGGCAGGAAAACAAAGGCAACATCAAATGACATTGACCTCAACAGAAACTAAAATGGCAACTCCGGGCCATAATACTCACGCTTATCGCCAAGAACGCGGACATCGTTGTCTACGAAAAGTTTTGCTTGTTTCTGAAGACGGGCAAGATAATCATTCTTCACAGAAATGTCGTTCAATTCCTCGCGACGTGCCTTACTGATTTCCAGAAACTTCTCACTCTGATCTATTCCCAAGAAACGTCTGCCAAGTAAACTTGCCGCAATTCCTGTCGTGCTTCCACCAGCAAAAGGATCGAGAATCCATGCTCCAGACTGAGTTGAAGCTTGGATTATGCGTGAGAGTACACACAATGGCTTCTGTGTCGGATGTTTCCCACAAGATTTCTCCCATGGTGCAATAGCAGGCAATCGCCAGACATCTCGCATCTGGGTACCACCATTTATCTCCTTCATAAGTTCATAATTGAAATAATGAGGAGTCTTTTGTTCTTTCCTTGCCCACAAGATATACTCTGCGGAATATGTGAAGTATCTGCAAGAAAGATTTGGTGGAGGATTAGTTTTCTCCCAGGTAATGCAATTGAGAATCTTGAAGCCAAGTTCGGTTAGGCATCTGGCAACCAGAAAAATATTATGATAGGTACCGCTTATCCAGATTGTACCATTGCTCTTCAACTTCTCGCGACAGGCAGCAATCCATTTCTTGTCAAACTGATAATCAGCATCATAGCCATTTGACTTATCCCAATCACCCTTATTGACGGATACCATTTTCCCGCTCTGGACGCTGATTCCTCCATTGGAAAGGTGGTAAGGCGGGTCCGCAAAAATCATATCGAACTTAAAATCAAACGAGTTCAAAAGTTCGACACAATCACCATGCAAGAGGGTAAAATCCTTATCCTCAGATTTATAATACGCAGAAGGCATCAAATAAGGACTTTTGAGATTATGCCATCCTCAAGGTCTGAGATACAGTAAAGATGCTCCAATACATCGAATGTTTCTTTAAGATTATTGCGAGCACTTCCCCAGCCCCAGCCATCAGTAAACCAAACGAATCTGAAATAATCCAAGTCTTTGGTTTCCATTGTTATAGTCTTATAACTACGTGCCGTTTCATTAAGTTTTGAGCCTCCACTGGTATAAAAGTTCGTTTCAATGCCATAAACGACATCCTTTCCCTTGACAACAAAGTCGAAACGCTTTTCAGCCTTGCCCTTATTGGAAATAGAGGACAAATCGATATTCCATCTCTTCTCTATTTCATGAATATACATTTCCTTGAAATAGGTTTCTCCTTTTTTCAGGCCTGCCTTGACAAGATAGCTCTCTACCAGATTCTCCATCAGATGTCCACCACGGTTCTTCCGGGCATTGGAATCAAGCCCCGTCTCAACACCGGTCACATAATCAACAAGATTATTGACCACATGATTCTGAATCAAATCGAATAGTCCTGTCTTCCTCATAAACTTCGTGTACTCAGGAATATCGTAGTTGAATTCATTGAAATGGAAGTCATTTTGACCTTCTTCATCCATTGCCATAATATCAAGTTCCCTCTTGGCAAGAAGGACAGGAATACACCGCAAAGTTTCAGGATACTTGGCGAGAATATTCTCAAACTCAGACTCAATGTTCTTGGAGCCTATAAGAGAGTTGAGAATGTTCAATGGAATCTTGACTGCCTCCACATTTTTGAAAACCTTCTCAAAATCCACAAAATACTTGTAGTCTGCAATTGATGGCCGGAATAACGCGAGCCATTTGTCAAAGTCTCTCATATCAATAAGCTTTTGCTACGTTCGAAATCATTATTTCCGAGATGGCTCCCCTGCCATCACCCCTTGAATTAATCATTCTTGCGGCTGAGACTCTCTGGATATTGAACATCTCATACAACTTGTCGAAAAACTTATCCCCGCTATCCACATTCTTAGGGTCAGAATTACTAGCAACAAACATGGACTTATTATGGGCAATCTCATCACAAAAATCGCGAAGCCTAATCTGTTCATCATCATTGAACCCACAAGCAGAATAAGATGTGAATGCAGCGGTGGCAGTCAATGGACGATACGGAGGATCAAAATAGTACAAGACATCCGGACCGGCATATCTACCCGTCTGCGCAAAGTCACCACAAAGAATCTCAACACGCTGAAGAAGTTTCGAATCCGCCAGAAGTGTGACTTCATCGCAAATTTTGGGATTTGAATACTTTCCATGAGGCACATTGAACTCGCCCTTGGAGTTGACACGATACAATCCATTGAAGCAAGTCCTGTTCAAGAAGATAAACAAAGCCGCCGTCTTAACGTCAGTTGTCGTCTTGGCATTGAAAAGGCTACGGCTCTTCAGAAAATACGCCTTCCTCCTCTCTGAATCAAGAGGAATATATTCATCCTGTAACCTATGCAATTCCGCAATAAGGGCATTGACCTCATTCTTTATTACTCTGTATGTGCAAATCAGTTCCGCATTGATGTCATTGATAACGGCCTTCGTGATATTCGGATATTCCTGAAGAATCCAAAAGAGCACAGCACCACCTCCGACAAAGGGCTCAACATAGGTCAATTCCTTCCGCTCTCCCAGATTCGCAGGCAATAACTTCTTTATATCTTCAAGCAATTGAGTCTTCCCTCCGACCCATTTGATAAACGGCTTGGCCGCATTGGTATCCACTCTCTTCATAATTTTCGCTCCTTATCACAAAAATATACAAAAAATCTCAAATTGTATATTTTATTCTGCGGCTCACCGACTCCACTAGAACACTTTGATGTGCTCTTCCTCTACACCCTCTGCGAAACGACTTCGGCGAAGTCCTTGACTTTCACGTCGGTTGCTTCTTCACCGGAGTTATGGGAAACGGTGTCGAGGGCTGGACCGGAGAAGGTCATGAGACAGAGAGGGCAGGCTGTGACTATGGTCTGAGGATTGTTGGCCACGAGATTGGCCAGGGAGGACTCGGTAATCTTGGCACGGTCACGGGCATCCAGGGTCAGGCTGCCCAGACTGCCGCCGCAACAGATGCTCTCGTCACCTTCCTTGGCGGCAGGGACCAGAGTGCCCAACTGGGAAAGTACCTTGCGCGGCTCTTCATAGACGCCACATCCGCGACCGAGTTCACATGGGTCATGATAGACAAGACGATCACCGCCAGAAGACAGTTTCAGTCTTCCCTGCTCCACCAGACGCTTGATATACTGCGTGTAATGGAGGACCTCGATACCCTTCAGATTATACTCATCCTTGAAAATCTTATAGCAGATAGGACATGAGAGAACCAAGGTACGGCAGCCGGAATCCAGAATCATCCTGCGGTTGGCAGAGATGGTCTCACGGGCGGCTGAAGTCTTGCCCGCCAACATGAGAGGACGGCCGCAACAGATTCCGCCGTCACGGTCGGCAAAAACATAATTGACGGAAGCGGCCTTGAAAACCTTCTCCACTGACTTGATGATCCGCGGAGTAAGATGGGTCATACATCCGGCGAAGTACATCACCTCAGGCGAATCAGAAACACCTGCGGCAACATTGACAATATCATTAGCCTCAGGCGCCGGCACTCGGTTCTGGAGATACGAATAATCGTAACACAGAGAATCATTGACAGTGGCCCTCTGCGCGCGGCGTAGCGCCGGTGCATCGACACCGACAGGACACAGGGCGTGGCACTTGTCGCACATCAGGCACTTGTCCGCTATAGCATTGATTTTCTTCTCGTTGTGACGACGCAGGAAACGGATAAAATAGACCGACGAATACTTCAGATTCTTCTTCTGGACATTCATCGGGCACGCATCCAGACACAGGCCGCAACTTGAGCACGCATAGATCTCGGCCTCTGCGACGCCCTTGCGGGGATGGCTCGGCTGGATACCGGCATTGCGCAACAAAATCCACAGCACTTCGGTAAGGATATGCATGTAACGGCTGAACGGCATCGCCGCGAAGAAAAGGCCCAGACAGATGGAATACGCCCACCATACCGGCATGAAATACAGATTGTTACCGAAAATCCAATGCCAGAGCGTATTGACCGGGACCGTCAGGAAACTGCCGCCGCTGAGATCGGCCGTGAAACTCTCGGCCAGAAGTCGGAGCGGGAAAATCATCCAGAGGCTATACAAAGCTATACGGTCGGCCAATGACGGCTTGGTAGTATGTCTCATGCCGAGGACTATGGACCTGAACCTCTTGAAGATGGCCATTCCGACTCCGGTAAGCACATAAAGCAGGAAGAAGTCCATCAGGAAAAAGAAGAACCAGCCCCTCAGCGAGACATGACCGGGATTAATCCAGACGAAGAAGCGATAGAAAATCGGATAGAAGAGACCGCCCTCCGTCCAGGCAAGATGCTTCGGAACGAACAGGGCCACCTCGAGATGTCCGAGGACAATGAGCATGAACCATCCGAATGCAATCGCGGAATGCATATAACCCAGCAGCGGCTTGCGTTTCCAGATTTTGGTATGGAAAAGACAGTCGCAGAACAGGTCCCTGATATTCTTGAGGGCAATCTTGGGGATGAAGAACGACTTCCAGAGCCGGCGTCTGTCCCGGGCAGGAATCTTGGCCATAAGCCTGAAGAGTCCGACAGTCAGCCAAATCAGCATGAAGCTGATGCCGACCACGAATGGAATCACGAAATTGCTGTAACCGGAAGGGATTCTGTCAATGACTTCCGGCGCAGTCTGAAGCGGCAATATGTATAATGGTGTCATTTAGTTCCGTAGATTTTAGCGATGGACAGGATAAGATGACGAGTGTTTATGCCACGCGGACATACCATCGTGCATTTCCCGCACAACTGGCACGACTTCAGGAGGTCAAGAGCCTTATCAGGATGGGCATTGAGAATTTCCTCAATGGCTTCCCTGACGCTGGTGCGCACGAACTTTCCGGCCGTACATACCGCAGCGCAACTTCCGCAGGCCATACACTTGCGGACATCAGGCTCAATTGCAGCCAACTCTTCGAACTTTTCCATGTCGAACAAGTCAAGATTGATTCTGGAGCTTGGGACCAGACCGAAACCGAAATCTACCATCTTTCTCGAACCAAAGTCTTGTAATTTTTAACATCAGGAAATATGTCGGACAAATATCTGTCAATTTCCACGACAGCAGCCCTGGCCTCCGCAACTGTTTCCGGCAATGTCTTCGGACCGGTAGCGGCACCTGCAAGGAAAACTCCCGGCAATCCGCTGCGCTGTCCTGCCAGAATACCGTCACGCACAGCAAAGAAACCGTCCTCTTCCATAGGCATTTCCAACAGTTTTCCGACTCTCTTTCCGGCAGCCGAAGGTCTCATTCCGGCCATCAGCACGAGCAGGTCGAGCGTCACTTTCAACGGCTTTCCTGCAACGGTATCCTCAGCTTTCACCAAGAGGCTTCCATCCACATTTTCAGACACTTCCGCAACACGTCCACGGATAAAGCGCACACTGTAATCCTTCTGCGCACTGAGATAGAGGTCCTCGTAGTGACGGCCGAACATTCTCAGGTCCATGTAGAAGCAATACACCTGAGCGTCAGGGAATGCCTGTTTCATCTCGCAAGCCTGCTTGACGGCAGTAGCGCAGCAGACCTTCGAGCATGAACGGCAGCCCGACTTCTCGTCACGCGAGCCGACACAATGCACGAAACCGATTCTTTTAGGTTTGTCAATCCTGGTATCGGAATCAGGACCGGCATTGAACCAGGCCTCCAAATCGGCATTGGTAACTACATGGTCATAGATTCCGTATCCGTATTCCTCCTTCTTCTCGGCCGTGAAAAGGTCGAAACCGCTGGCCACCAGCACAGCGTCAGCAAGCACCGTGATACCATTGGAAAGGATGACATTATACGATTTCTCCAGCCTATTGATGGAGCGTACTTCCGTATCAGTGAAGCACTTGACGCCATCCATCTGTGCAAGCAGGCCTTTCAGTGTCCCGCGGGCAGAAACTCCGTCAGGGAACAATCTGTCCCAGGACGCAAGATGACCGCCAAGCATGGACGACCTTTCTATCAATATGACATTGTACCCCAGTTTCTGAAGTCCTGATGCCGCTTCGAGTCCCGCAGGACCTCCGCCTATAATGAGAATATTATTTTTCATAACTATGTTCGTAACTACTTCAAATACATGCAGGACTCAGGTTTTCCGATATCCTTGCCATCCTTGCCGAGGAACTTGCGGGCAGGGTCATACTCGATGCCCATCTTGTCCAGAAGCGGTTCCGGGCCGACCTGATGGGTCTGAAGGCCCAGATCCCACGGGTCATATCCGAGCACCAGTCCTGCAACCTCCTCGTAGGTCAGGACAGGAATTCCGTGCCCGTTCTCTCCGTAGGTCTTGCCGGTGGATTCGGCGATGACATACTGCCATCTGTCGAGGAAATAAGGGCATCCCGGACAGTTGGTGATGATAAGGTCAGGCTGGTACGGCTCCATGCTCTCGAATTTCTTGTGGGTATTGGACAATGAATATCCGCGGTTACCCTTCACGAGATACTGGCGGAAACCGAATCCGCAGCAGTGACGCCTCTCAGGATAGTCAATGATTTCGCCTCCCCATGCCTCTATCATTCCGACAAGGACATAAGGATATTCAGCCCCGCCGACACCCTTGGAAGGAAACATCTTGGAATAATGGCAGCCGATATGCTCCACGACGCGGAGAGGGCGACCCGTATGGACATTGACAAGTTTATGCTTCGCCTGCGCGGCAATGAGGTTGCGGTATTTGTAGATCAGGTCGCTGGCATGGACGAGGACCTTCGGTTTGGCAAACTCGAGTTTGCAGGTTTTCCAAAGGTTTTCGCGCACCTTTGCCTCCAGTTCAGGGAACTCGCGCCAAGTCTCCATCGTCTCGCAATAGAGTCCGAAGGAGGTGATGCAGGAGCAGACATAGTTTTCATAGCCGTTTTTCGCCATCAATGCGAACTGACGGGCTATGATTGTCATCGCCGTTTCCTGCGGGATGGTATCCGAGTGATAGGCAATGCCTCCGCATGTCGTATGATGCTCGGTCTCAAATATATCCTTGCCCAGTTCCTGTCTGGTAATCTTCAGGAAAGCCGCCTCGGAAGCCGGAAAAAAACTCTGTCTGATGCAACTGCGGACGTAGAAATAGTGATCGTCCGGAATATCTTTCTGGTAGTCTGACCAGATTTTTTGTTTGCCTTCGTAAATCATTGAGGGCTATCGGTTTAAGTATTTCGGATCGCTGTCCGTATATATTTTCTGCATGAATTCTTCTTCGGTAAGGCCCATCTCCGCAGCCTTCCTCAGTCCGGCGGCACGTACTTTTTCTATTCTTTCCGTAGCACCGGTCTCGTCGAAGATACGCTTGAGTTCGTCAAGGTCTTCCTGCGGAATACGCCTCATGGCTCCGGGACCGTCTCCGTCCAGATTTCCGCCAAGCCTTTCGAACACGTCGTCCAGATGTTTTTCCTCCCATTCCCAGACTCTTCCGGCCTCAGGATGTCCCGCGTAATCGAAACGGCGCGGATATACACAATAGCCATAGTCCAGGATATTCGCACACAAATCCTTGGTCAGGATGCACTGCTGGCGACCTTTTTCCGACTCCACGAAATAGCCCAATTCGATGGAAAGGTTCCTCAATGCCATTACAATGAGGCCGGGTGCATTCTTGCGCGGACATCTCGTCACGCAGCTCATGCACTCGCCGCAATACCAGATGGTTTCACTCTTCAGCAGTTTCTCGATTTCTTCATCGTCCTTGCTCTGGACGATGTCCACGATCTTGCGCGGATCATATCGATAGAACTCGGCCGCAGGACAGATGGCCGTGCAGGTACCGCAGTTGATACATGCATTCAGGCCTTCCTTCAAGCGGTAGTCCTTCATAAGGAGGTCATACAATCGTCCCATTCTGTTCTGTTTAGTCAATTACTTCTCGCCAAAGTCTCCGTTCAAGGCTTCGGTCAATGCCAATCTCCGTTGCCGGGACAAGGCGATTACACAAGGGGAAGACCATTCTGCGACAGGTTCAGTACACGCACTTGGTCAGACAAAGTGTCCCCGATAAAGACAAAGATATGATTTTTCACGTAAAGTGCCAAAGCACAGGACATTCGCACCTGACATCCATATCACCCGCAATTTCCCCTGCAATTTGGATAATTCATCCTAATTGCTTAAATTTAAGCACATTAACAATAATCAAATCCATTATGGCTAAAGAACAGATGAAGTACGAATGCCTCAGATGCGGATGGATTTACGATCCGGCTGAGGGAGATCCCGACAGCGGGATAAAACCGGGGACTCCTTTCAAGGACATCCCTAACTCATGGAAATGCCCGGTCTGCGGAGCCCAGAAATCAGATTTCGCTCCATATCCTGAAGACTAGCGGCCCAGTCCCGGAAGCGGGAATCTTTCACACCCTCCACATCAACGTTCCTTCACGACGACGGCGTATTTTGTGGAGGGAGTAATTTTTGTCAATGCCAACAGATATGACGACCTGCGGGAATAGAGTTCGCCCTCACGCGGAGAAAACTCCACTGTCATGACATAACGCCCGTCCCCGAAATCACGCCCGAGACGCCTGTAAACCCGATTCGCCAGAAGCCCCATCGTCATACGGACATTGATTTCGACCACCGGCGCAAGCCGGAAAGAAGATTGTCCCGACTCCCGATAAATGAACATATCGACGCCGACGAAACCGGAATACCGGCCCGAAAATTCCCGCTCCAGGAATAAGGTCAATGCTGCTTTGACATTGACAATCAATGCCTCCGGCACGTATCCGGAGAGTTCGGAAAGTATATGCGCGTCATCGGAAAGGACATTTCCCTTGTAGATTCCGTTATCATTGAAAAACAAGGAATACCCTTCGAAGTTTACGGAATTTCCCCCATCTTCCGAAGGTCCCACATGGAACAGCATGGCAAAATCCTGCACGACTTCGAGACGCTTTTCCACCATGAGACTCCCCTGCCTGGCGATGATGTTCTTGCACCAGCCCAAATCACTGGCAGACAGTTCTCCACGTCTGGCCCATCTGAGACCCTTGCCGCTGCCCGAGAGCGGAGCCTTGAAAACGGCATCGGAAAACTCATCCACAGCCGAGACTGCATCCTCCACACTGAAGACCTCTTTCACGAAGCCGTCCGGCCTCAACAGGGGATTCGGCACATTGGCATTGACAAAAACCCCGGCGGCAGCCGCAATTCCTCTGCGCGACAGCCGGCGGATTTCATCGAGCGCCTCGTCCGAAGGCAGGGACGACACTGGAACTCCCTGTCTTACAAGACGTTGCTTAAGAACGGCATCCCAGCCCCACGGGACTGTTTCTCCATCGCCTGCCTTCTGGATATATGAAGTGAGTCCGGCACAATCCCTGCCGAATTCCAATGCGGAAAACGGCGGCACGAAGTTCGCGTCACCGTTGGCCATACACAAGTCGTGTTCCGGATTGAAAATATTCATCGGTAATTAATCAAGGCTTCCACTTCGGCCTCACTCCTAAGAGAGGATTTGTCCGGAGACAGGTAATCATCCGCGAAATCCTTTCCCTGGTCGGAGACTTTCTTGAAGTACTGATAAGCCATATCCTTGTCTTTCGGCACACATTCACCCCAGAAGTAGCACTTGCCCAACTCATTGAGGCAACGCGAGTTGGACTGTCCTTCCCGCCATATTTCCATAGCTTTCGGGATGTTTGCCTCATAACCTGCTCCGCCGAAACGGTATGCCAGCCCCATCCAATAATAACTGCCCGGCTCTCCAAGTTCGTAGGCCTTGCTGAAATACTCGTAAGCCTTTTTCTCATTGGTCCTTACGCCCTTGCCCTGGACATAACACTCGCCCAAAAGTCTGATGCAGGAGGCATCCCCGAGGTCAGCCCCCGACTTGAACCATTTCGCGGCAATACGATAGTTCGGGACAATCCCGAGACCATAGAAATATGCCTTCCCCAGAATTCGCATCGCTTTCACGAAACCGAGTCTTGCAGTCCTTTCGCACCACAGATAAGCCTCGTGATATTTCTCATTGTTCTTGCAGTCAACATATACATTCCACGCGGCTTCGGCCTTCTTTTCAGGGTCTGTCTCTTGTTCGTAAGCCAGCTTAAAGAGATGCAGTGCAAGTTCCCGCTGGCCCTTTGCAGTAGCATCCCAAGCCATCTTGAGATAAGATTTCTTGACAGGAAGCCTGACGAGCATTTTCTTCAGTATTGACATGGCTATAGCATTTTAGGGTGTTATCAAGACAAATATACAAAAAAATCAGCCCGCTGCAAACTGATTGGAGTGCGCAACGGGCCGAATATCGAACTGTACGTTATTATCTCATAAGTACGTATCTCAGGACGAAGAGAACCGCAAGTATCCACATCGTAACTGAAACCTTCTTGAATTTGCCTGTGAGGGCATTGATCACTACGTATGAAATCATACCTAGCATGATTCCGTCGGAAATGCTGTATGCGAGAGGCATGAGCAGCATTGTCACGAAGGCAGGGATAGCCTCGGAATAGTCCTCCCAGTCGATTTCCTTGACAGGAGCGGCCATCATCACACCTACGATGAAGAGGACCGGGCCTGTAGCAGCGCCGGGGATGGCGAGGAACAGAGGCGAGAACAGAAGGGCGATTGCAAAGCATACGGCGATCGTGAATGAAGTCAAGCCTGTGCGGCCGCCTTCTGAAACGCCGGAAGCACTCTCGATGTATGTTGTGGTAGTACTGGTACCGAACATGGCACCGGCTACAGTAGCCACGGCATCGGCCATGAGCACCTTGTTGATGCCGTCCACATTGCCTTTCTCATCGACCATTCCGGACTTTACGGACACACCAACAACAGTTCCGATGGTGTCGAACATGTCAATGAAGAGGAAGGTGAACACAATGGCAACCATGTCCCACGAGAAAATCTGAGACCATTCGAACTGGCAGAAAATCGAGGAAATGGAAGGAGGTGTAGAAAGAAGGCCGTTGAAATGGGTAACACCCATAGGTATGCCGATGATTGTGGTCACAAGGATACCGAGAAGCATTCCTCCGCGGACCTTGAGGATAACCAGGACAGAGGTAAGCAGGAGTCCTATTATGGCAAGGATGGAGGTACTGTCCGAAAGCGGGCCGAGAGTTACCGAGGTCGAGTCACTGCTGACGATGATACCGGCAGACTTGAGGCCGATGAAAGCAATGTAGAGACCGATACCTGCACCGATTGCGCGCTTGAGATTCATCGGAATCGCATCCACGATGAGCTTGCGCACATTGGTAATTGTCAACAGGATGAAAAGAATACCTTCGAGGAAGATCGCTGTCAATGCCATCTGCCATGAGTGTCCCATTCCGAGACAGACGGTAAACACGAAGAAAGCATTGAGGCCCATTCCAGGAGCGAGTCCGAAAGGCTTCTTGGCATAGATGGACATTACCAGACAGCCGACGATGGCTGCGAGTGCGGTAGCAGTGAATACTGCGTCTGTAGGCATTCCCTGGGCAGCGAGCGCTCCGAAAATACTAGGATTGACAGCAAGGATATATGCCATCGTGAGGAATGTGGTGATTCCCGCGATAATCTCGGTACGGATGCTGTGCTTTGCAGGATCCATACCGAAAGTCTTCTGTATGAATGAGTTCATTGTCCGTCAATGATTAGAATACCCATTTTACACCAAGACATGGACGGCACCAGAAACCGCTGCCTGAACCGAAGTCATAAGAGAGCTCGATTTCGGTACCGACATTGAGGTTGTCCACACCGAAGTGCTGTCCGACAGCATACCAGAGCTGAGGCTCGGCGATGAACACGATATCGGAAGTCTTCCAAGTAGCCATCTTGAAGTTGCCGTCTCCGTCGATCTTCGCTACTGAGTGGTTCTGCCACCAGAAATCAGCAAAACCGCTGAATCTGAGTCCTTTAACATTGAAAAGATCCTGCATACCCCAAACGGCGGTGAACTGCATAGGCACCTTGCTGTGAGGTCTGCTTCCGTCGGTAGCCTTGTCATAAACGATATACTTGCCGAGAACCTTGAGGTTCAATGTATTCTTGAAATCTTTGCTGTGGATGAACCAGTCGAGGCCTCCGAGGAAGGCGTGGTTGATGTTATATGCGCTATATACACCGCCGTTGTACTCCACATGAAGGCTGAGAGGAGCGAGTTTGCTGTCCTGCCAGAAATTCAGGCAGCGCGCAATCTCGAAATACGTTCCGCATGGCGCTTTGTTGCCATCCTCCTTTTTTGCCTTGTAGTCATAGTCAATGAAGAAGAATGTGTTACCCCATTTGTCCCCATAGAAGCCTTCAAGGGTAGTGGTAACTTGTTTACGATCACGGCCGAAGTCGTAAAAGATCTGGAGGTTAGTCTGCGCTTTCGCCATCTGCGAGAACGCCATCAATGCTACAACAGCAGCAAAAAAGGTTTTTTTAAACATAAGGTTGTTTGTATGAATTGATAAGTAATCCGTCATTGGCGGCAAATTCACTCCGGCGCCCCGGAATGATTTGAGGCTGACCGGGATACAACTCCAGCCAGCCCCTAAACTATAATTTCAACAAAGCAGTTGTCTCAATATCAGACGGCATCGCCGACATTCCGTCACATTCTGCCAATTCTATTATGAAGTTCGCGTAAATCGCCTTCGGCGAGAATCTGCGTATGAGGTTCAATGCTGCCACGGCAGTACCGCCTGTAGCCAGCAGATCGTCATGCAGCAGGACCACATCGTCCGAAGTCAATGCATCTGTATGTATTTCAAGAGTATCTGTTCCGTACTCCTTCATATATTCCTCAGAATATGTGTCGCAAGGGAGTTTCCCGGGTTTCCGGATTGTGACGAAACCCGCGCCCAATCTGTAGGCCAATGCCGCACCCAGAATGAATCCACGGGATTCGAGACCGGCAACCTTAGTGATGCCCTTGTCCTTATAAAGTTCATAAATGGCATCTACAGCTTCCCTGAAGGCATCCGCATTATTGAACAGTGTCGTGACATCCCTGAAGAGGATGCCTTTTTTCGGGAAATCCGGAATCGACCGGATACTGGAAATCAGAAGTTCCTTGTCCATCAGATTAGAATGTAAATTTCACCATTCCGAGAAGACGGTGGTTGGTAACCCAGTGGAGATCACCGTCAACGAGTCCGTTGGAAGAATTCACATGGCCGGCAACAGCATACTTTCCGTACTGTGCAGCAGTGATGTCATACTCAAGGGCAAATGAAAGCTTGCCGAGGTTATAGACCACAGTAGGGGTCACACGGATAAGCTGGTTAAGGTTGTGGAAACCGTTGCCGCTGATATATACGTTGCTGGTGCTGGTATATCCGGGATGAGCAGCGTCCTCATAGAGAGCCTTGGTTGTTCCGAGATTCTTCATGTATCCGACCATGCCCTGGACCTGGACCTTGCGGCCATACTTCACTGAAAGGAATGATGCGGTGCTGTGCAACGGAGCATAATCCCATGAACCGTCAGCCTCCACCTTGGTCACGCCATATCCCGAAAGCATGTTGATATGCTCACCGGCTGATGCATAGATGACCTTGGCATTGATGGAGAAATCGCGGGAACCATACTGCGCATATACATAAGGATTTACAGTGGTAATTCTGTCAGAGACTCTCTCTCCTTCCGCATTTCTCACTCTAGGCTTGATGCTGAGCACATCAGCGCCGACACGTGCAAGGAAGCCGTGATTTGTCTTCATTGTCAGACCGGCATAGAACTCAGGAGTGCAGGAATACTTGATATAAGCGTCAGAAGCTCCCTTATGACCGGTCGAAAGATACTGCATCTGCCAGAGGACGCCTGCGGTCAATGCAAAGTTCTTGGAGAAGTTGTGATCGACCATCACCTGAGGTGTACGGCTGAATGCATTGAATGGGGCACCTGTCTCAAGGTCAATGACATAAGGCTGGTCAGCAGCCATCGGATGCCAGGCCTGACCGATTTTGAGGGATGTACTCTGGGTTCCGTCATTTCCGAGATTGTCCCATCCCAATGTGGCATAAGCCTGACGGAGACGGAGAACTGCGACATTGCCGTTCATGCAATAGAAGTCAGTTTCCACCTTGGCGCCGACCTTGGTCTTTCCGATCTGATAATCCTTCACATCAAGTCCGAGACGGGAAGTGATGGCGAGGAAACGGAATGAAGGATCGGCATTGATATCAGTTCCGTTGGCATTGAGAGACTCGTCCAACGGGAGATAATAGAACAGGTCCTTGGTTCCGGCCTTGCTGTCTCGCGAGTCGAAGGCGAAATAGTTGCGGATGAAACCGTAGAACTTGAAATGAGCTGGCTTCTCTGTTTTGGCTGTCTCAGCAGCAGGCTCGGAAGCAAAAGCCACAGCAGCCGGTGCAAGAAGAGCAACGGCTGCCAGTGTAATAAAACTTTTTTTCATTAGAATCCTATGAAAATCAATATTGCGTAACCAAGTACAAGTCCGACGATACCGATGATGGCACCAACCTTTGTCATATCCTTCACCTGGATAAGACCTGTAGAATGTGCAATCGCATTTGGAGGTGTACTGATTGGGAAAAGCATCGCAACTGAGGTAGAAAGTGCAACTCCGACGAGAAGTGCCTTGACACCGCCGATAGGCCCGAGCATCTCACCCATTCCGACACCTACCGCACTGAGGATAGGCACGAGAAGGCTGGCAGCTGCCGAGTGCGAGATAAAGTTGGACATCGCGTATCCGAGGAGACCTGAAAGGATAAGGATAACGAGCGGCTTGAATGATGCGAACGGAATAGACTGGACAAGATTCTCAGCGAGACCTGTCTTGTTCAATGCTATACCGAGGGCGAAACCGCCGGCTACCATCCAGAGGACACTCCATTCCACGTTCTTGAGGTCTTCCTTAGTGATGACGCCAGTCGCGCAGAATACGCCGACCGGAATCATGGCTACGACATTGGCATTGATGCCGGTGTATCTGTCGAGCACCCAAAGGAGAATTGTCACTGCGAATGTTACCCAAACGATATATGTCTTCGCATCCGGTTTCCTGGTATTCTCTATCTTGAGCTCAATCTTGTCAGATGAGAACGGGAAAAGCTTGAGAAGGAGAATCCATGCGAAAAGAAGCATCACGATAACGTAAGGAACCATGATAAGCATCCACTCTCCGAAACCGATGCTCTGATGCATTGTCTCTGTCAGATATCCGAGGGCAATCGCGTTAGGAGGGGTTCCGATAGGGGTTCCGATACCTCCGAGGTTGGCAGCTACAGGAATTGCCAATGCAAGACCGGCCTGGCCTCTCTCGCTGGCAGGAAGAGTCTTGAGGACAGGAGCCAGGAAGGTAAGCATCATGGCGGCAGTTGCAGTATTGCTCATGAACATTGAGAATACGCCGATGACCATGAGGAATCCGAGAAGGACGAATTTAGGCTTTGTTCCGAACGGTTTCAGAAGGACTCTCGCGAGCTGTACGTCCAGACCGACCTTTGTCGCTGCAATCGCAAGGAGGAATCCTCCGAGGAACAGCATGATGGTAGGGTCGGCGAATGCGGCCAGAAGGGCCTTATAGCTTACGAATGTTCCCATGTCAGCAGGGTCAGCACCCACATTCCTCAGGAACAATGGGCAGCTGTCCGAGATGGTGAACAGCAGAACGACGATGACAGTCACGGACGTCGCCCACGTCGGGAGGATTTCGAACATCCACATCAATGCTGCCAGTGCGAAAATCGCCACTGTTCTCTGCTCGATAATTGAAAGGATCGGTGTTCCGTTGTCAGTCACGCCAAAGAATGACCTTGGAACGAACCAGAAGAAAAGAAATACGGCAATGGTAAGAAGAAGCATCACGAGCTTCTTTACAGGAAATGCCGCAGCTGGTTTAACTGTTTCAGTTGACATCTTGTGTTTTTGAATAATACTATTGTCAGTTATGCGGTATGCTGCACCTGTAAGGTTTCAGCAACAACAAAGCGCGAAGTTAGGAATTTTTGCAGATATAACAAACGTTAGCAGTCTTAAAAAAGATGATGGGGACAATTCCTATGAAATGCCCCCATCACACATTATACTGTTGTCATATCGGGAGGACTTGTATTTCCTGCCCTATGACTTTATTAGATAGCGCCCTGTGCAAGCATAGCCTCAGCAACCTTCATGAAGCCTGCGATGTTGGCACCCTTAACGTAGTTGATATAGCCGTCCGGCTGAGTACCGTATTTAACGCAAGAGGTATGGATAGCGTCCATGATGCCATGGAGTTTCTCGTCAACTTCCTTAGCTGTCCAGCTGAGGTGCATTGCGTTCTGGGTCATCTCGAGACCTGATGTTGCAACACCACCTGCGTTCACAGCCTTACCAGGCGCGAAGAGGATCTTGGCGTTCTGGAATGCCTCGATAGCTCCTGGCTGGCAACCCATGTTGGAAACCTCTACGCAGCACCATGTGCCGTTTGCGATGAGTTCCTCAGCATCCTCCTTGGACATTTCGTTCTGGAATGCGCAAGTCATGGCGATATCGCACTTGATGCTCCAAGCCTTCTTGCCAGGGGTAAATGTTGCATCCGGGAATTTCTCTGCAAACGGAGCGACAACGTCGTTGCAGGTTGCACGGAGCTCAAGCATATAGTCGAGTTTCTCCTTGGTCATTCCGTTAGGGTTGTAGATGACTCCGTCAGGACCTGAAATTGCAACAACCTTTGCGCCGAGTTCAGTAGCCTTTACGCAGGCACCCCATGATACGTTACCGAAACCGGAAACTGCAACGGTCTTGCCCTTGATGTCGAGGTCAGCCTTGTGGTTATGAAGCATGTGCTGGAGGAAGTAAACAGCGCCGAAGCCTGTTGCCTCAGGACGGATAAGTGAACCGCCGAAAGAGATGCCCTTTCCTGTGAGCACACCATTGTGTTCGCGTGTAAGTTTCTTGTACATTCCCTCGAGGAAGCCGATCTCACGTCCGCCGACGCCGATGTCACCTGCAGGAACGTCCATGTCAGGACCGATGTTTCTCCACAACTCGAGCATGAATGCCTGGCAGAATCTCATGATCTCACCCTCTGATTTTCCCTTAGGGTTGAAATCTGAACCACCCTTGCCACCGCCCATAGGCAATGTTGTAAGAGAGTTCTTGAATGTCTGCTCGAAGCCCAAGAATTTAAGAATTGAAGGGTTTACTGAAGGGTGGAAACGAAGACCTCCCTTATATGGTCCGATAGCATTGTTGAACTGAACTCTATATCCTGTATTGGTCTGAACAACTCCGTTGTCATCTACCCATGTAACACGGAATGTAATCATCCTGTCCGGCTCTACGAGACGCTCGATAATCTTGGCATTCTCGAATTCCGGATGCTGGTTATAAACGTCCTCAATGCACTCAAGCACTTCGCGTACAGCCTGGAGATATTCTTTCTCTGTTGGGTACTTGGCCTGAAGTTTGGCCATTAATTCTTCTGTTCTCATTGTATTACTAATTATGTTTTTTTGGTATAACTTGTTTCGTCCGGTTCTTCATATCTGACCGCAAAAAGCAGACCTGACATGAGAAAAACTTACAGACGTCACGATTTTCCTTATAATTGTTAAAGAAACTCATTCCGTCAATGCAAATCTAATAATAAAAAACGTTAAATCAATAATAATTCGTAAGAAAATGGAAATAATATGCAGAGGGCACCCCAAACATGCGTTCAGGATGCCCTCTGTTATGTTTCAATTTTCGGACTCAGCCGTCGGGACCATTACTGCTGTGCAGCCTGTGCCTGAGACTGGAGTTCCTGCTGGAGAGACTCCAAGGTTCTTCCCTCAGGAATATTGAGGGCCTTTCTTGCTGCAGGAGTAAGATCGGTGCTCTGCGCAGGATCAACATAAAGCATTGCGCTCTGCTCGAAAACATAGATGTATCCGCCGGCCTTTGCAAGTTTGTTCACAGCCTCTATAGCTCTCTGCTGGATAGGAGCCATGAGCTGGTTCTGCTGCTGCTGAAGTTCCTGCTGGATAGACTGGTTGAACTCCTCGATCCTGTTCTGGATGTCAGTAAGTTCCTTCTCCTTGCTCTCACGGATAGCAGGTGTCCAGGTAGAACTCTTCTGCTGATACTGAGTGTATTTTGCCTGGAACTCATCAGTCATGCTCTTGTATGTATCCTGAGCCTCCTGCTGAGAAGCGGCAATCTGTGCTCTTGCAGAGTCAGCTGCAGGCATAAGCATAACGAGCTCATTGAAATTAACATGCGCGAACTTGAGGTTCTGTGCGGATGCTGTAAGAGCTGCACATGCAGCCACAGCGATCAAAATGATTCTTTTCATATCTATCAAATTTTTTGTTTTCTTCAAATCAATGCCAGTCTTCTAGAACTGCTGTCCGATGAGGAAGTGGAACTGGCCCTTTCCGTTGACCTTGTCATCAAATCCATATCCCCAGTCGATTCCGAGGAGACCGATGACAGGAAGATAAACCCTCACGCCGACACCGGCAGAACGTTTGATCTGGAACGGATTGAAATCACGGATGTCAGACCAGCAGTTACCTCCTTCGAGGAATGCAAGTACAAAGATAGTCGACTGCGGCTGCATTACAACAGGGTAACGGAGTTCGACAGTGAATTTGTCATAAACATTACCTGCGTAAGAGTATCCGTTGGAGCTGTAAGTCGTCAGGGCGGTAGGAGTCAATGAGTAGTTCTCATAACCTCTGAGCGCAATGACCTCAGAACCGTAGGAGTTGTAGCCGGACATACCGTCACCTCCGACGAGGAAGCCCTCGAATGGAGAATATCCCCACTTTCTGTTATAATATCCCAAGTAACCGAACTGGGCCCTTGTCATGAGCACGAGGTCACCGACAAGTTTCGTATAGAGAGAGCCCTTGAATGACCACTTGTGATACTCGATCCATTTGTATCTGTCCTGTGAAGACCAGTTGTTGTAGTTTATGTCTCTCCAGCTGCCGACCTTCGTAGGATTTCCCTGCGCGTCGAGTATGCCCTTGTCCTTCTTTCTGAACAGAGAGAATGGTGGGGTAAGCTGTACAGAGAACGAAATGTCAGAACCCTGTCTAGGATAGATCTGCTGGTCGGTGGAAGTTCTGGAAATTCCGAGAGTATAACTGAGGTTGTGGGAAACTCCGTCATCGAAGATGAAGTAGTTGGAGAACCAGTTGGTCAGTTTGTATGTCTGCCAGCTGAGCTGGTTATACAATACGAAATAGTTGTCAGGCCATTTCAGTCGGTTTCCGATACCTGCAGAGAATCCATACACCTCGAACTGCTTGTCATTGTTTAGAATATTCCACATCAGGTATGAGTTCGTCTGACGGCTGTAATAAGCTGAGAGACTGAGTGATGTAGGTTTCTTTCCGAACAGCCATGGCTCCACGAAACTTGCTGAGAGCGAAGAATAGTAGGTACCGCTGGTCTGGAACCTGAAAGCAAGGTTCTGTGCATCTCCGAGCGGAACCGGACGCCATGCCGACTTGTCGAACATCCTCCTGGTAGAGAAGTTGTTGAAACTTACTCCGACAGTCGCGACGAATGTCTTGCCGCCCCAACCTCCGGAAAGTTCCAGCTGGCTGGAAGGCTTCTCAGTAACATTATATACTATATCTACAGTATTGTTGTTCTGGTCAGGCAGGATAGAGTAACCCTTGGTAGGGTCGGTAATTGCCTCAGGGTCGAACTGGCCGAGAGAAGCGATTTCTCGGATTGACCTCTCGAAGTCACTCTGGCTGAAGAGATAGCCAGGTCTGGTGAACACCTGACGGCGCACTACCCTCTCATTGGTAAGGTCATTGCCATTGATGATGATATTGTTCAATGTTGCCTGCTTTCCCTCCGCGACGCGCATCTCCACGTCCACTGAGTCACCTGCGACATTGAGCTCGACCGGCTGGACATTGAAGAAGAGATATCCGTTGTCCCTATAGAGCTTGGACACGTCCATGTCTCCCTGCTTTCCGCCGCCCTGGAGTCGTTTTTCCATCGTAACGACGTCATATACGTCACCTTTCTGAATCTGAAGGATGGTATTGAGAGCGTCAGAAGTATAAACGGAGTTGCCTGTCCAGGTAATGTTCCTGAAATAATATTTCTTTCCCTCATCGAAGGTAAAGTCAATGCCGAGACGGCCCGGCTTCACCGTATAGATGGAATCTTTCAGAAGTCTGGCATCCCTGTAACCGGCCTCATTGAAGGCGCTGATGACAGATTTCTTGTCATTCTGATATTCTTTTTCATTGAACTTCTTGCTGCTGAAGAAGTTATAGATCTTGGCAGACTTGGTCTTTTTCATTGACTTGGCAAGCTTGTAGTCGCTCACGTGGTCATTGCCGATGAAATTGATAGTCTTGATTTTAATCTTCGGACCGCGGTCTACAGCATAATTGACACGGATTGCGTTCTTGATGATACTGTCCTTCTGGACCTGAGGTTCCACCTGGACATCAAGGAATCCCTTTCCCTGATAATATCTCTTGATGATATCTACGGAAGTCTTGGCAACATAGTCGGAATACTCGCCGCCTCGTTTCTGGTTCAGACGCTCCTGAAGATCTTTCTTTTCACCGGATTTTACGCCAGTAAAAGTCCAGCGTGACACACGCGGACGCTCCTGAATGGCAAGACGGAGGAAAACAGTATCTTTCGAAGCCGACAACGAATCCACATAGACAGCCACGTCCTGGAAATATCTCTGCATCCAAAGCCTGGTGACGATAGAAGAAATGTCGTCACTTGGAATAGTCACTTCCATTCCTTTCCTCAAACCAGACTGCTGCAGAATCTGCTTGTCTCCGAAAGCTCGGTTACCCTCTACTTTTATACCGCCTACAATATATTTGCGCGGGTTATTATAATCCACCTCTATCGAGCTGTGCTTCTGCTGTCCGAAAGCCACGGTCTGGACAAGGATAAGCGCAGCCAGGCAGAATAATATCCGGTTAAAAATTTTCATTCTCCAATAAAATATCTGACAAATATAAGGTATTTATTTCACTTTTCCATAACGGCGGTCCCTGGCAGCGTATTCGTCAAGCGCCGCGAAGAAATCTTCTTTTCCGAAATCCGGCCACATTTTCTTGACGAAAAGCAGCTCAGAGTATGCTCCCTGCCACAAAAGGTAGTTGCTGATACGCTCCTCCCCTGAAGTTCTGATTATGAGATCAGGATCAGGAATTCCATCCGTGACAAGGTATTTCGACAATGCTGTCATGTCTTCAATGGACTCTATCTTGTCAAGTTCCTCTTTTCCGTATTCCTC
>OQWM01000340.1_pt1 | contig 28555 bp, 20 predicted proteins | sample 1691531 | NCBI WGS metagenome assembly OQWM01 (sample SAMN03418257, study PRJEB22391) | human gut metagenome | biome: human-gut; feature: organic feature; material: feces | host: Homo sapiens | place: Tanzania | collected 2013-01
GACGTTGATTTCGTGATATTCAGGATGAATTCCTTTTTTCATCTTATTACCCTTTTTATTTTAAATTTAGCGTGCAGATTATACAAGGATTTTTGCATATTGCAAGAATTATTAGTATCGACCAATGCAACCCAGATACGAATTTCCCGTCGATTCCAGGATATTTATAAACTGGGACTGATTTTTTCCAGAAAACAGTGCCAGTATCGTTCCCGCGTCCGTGGCCAGCATATCTGCGACTGTGGCAACGCTGGAATTCATCTTTTTAAAGAATCCGCTGGTCGGATAAATTTCTGCCGCCAGCAACTGGTTCTGACCAGTACGCCGCGGTGCAGGCGTCGAAGTAGCCGCGCGGATAACCATCAGTTGACATTCTGGGGATATAATCAGTTTATCGGTTACAATAGCGTCCGACCCCAACAATTCGCCCCACCACCCGGTTGATTCACAGAAAACAGGATAAAACACCGTTGCATCTGGATTGTCGCGCAAAAACGCCACAACGTCAATGTCATCGGTTAAAACATCTGGCATTATGCCGACGGTTGTATTTATAACCTTGCGTGCCAGGCGGTAATCATTATCGCCGTTTGCCCGGGGTGGCCAATAAAGAATCGGAAACTGCTTCATTGCTATGAATTATATCAGATTCGGATTGCACAAAAAAGGGGGCTATGTTAAATAAAGGGCTTGATTTTTTATTTTTTTATTGCGGCATACCACTTTTTCAGGTTTCCCCACATAATATTTATGTTCTTTTTTGTTGTTTCATAGAAAGACGTAGGAATATTCACGTTTGCGAACAATGCCTTGACCAGGGCGGGAATCGACGTCATGAACATCGCGATAAAGATTCCCATCAGTATGATTGTTATCAAACTGTCGTTGCGCATCATCAATCCATCAATCAATAAAGTCGAATCGTTTTGCGCCAATGCCACAGCCAAACGTGACGCCCCTGTCCATTGGCCAAATACCGCATTTAAAAACATTATAGAAAATGTTACAAATACACCAACCATCGCGATTCCAGCGGTTGCCCGAACGACATCATCAATAATGGAACGAATGTTTCCGCCACCATTTGGGAATATTGGCCAACCCTTGAACAGCCACGCCAGTAACATCAGCGGCAACATTATCAAATCCATGGACAGTTTTATAAATACCTCTAAAAAATACATTGGCACGGGCAACAATGCACACAAGAATAAAACCAATACCAACAACCCTGCAAAGAAAATCGGGACATTTGGAAAAATTGGGATATCCCACATAATCTTGTGCATATATTTGGAATTAAACGCCATGTTCATCATTGTCCAGCCGACCGTCATTCCCAGGCCCGTCATTTGATGCACATTTGCCAATTCGCACGCCAGATTATGACGCAAACGTGGCGAATACGCCCCCGCAGACGCCGCCGCGGCATCAACCGACACAGGATCAGCCACCGCAGTGGCAACAACACATTCAGAAAAAGCATCGTTGCCCGACACCGCCCTATTCAGTGACAATCCGATGTTGAATATCGGCGTTATCGCAATTTCTGATATCATACGTGGCAGTGGCACCAACAGCAACGCACACAGCGTGACCAGTTTGACCAGGTGTGTGCCGAAATTTCCCGCGATGGCCCAGGGTTGTTCTATCTTGGCATTAAAAAATCCACCGAATAATTTCCACGCGAACCATACCGCCGACAGACCCGCCGCCACCGGAATTACAACCGTGCCAATTGCGCTGTATGCCCGCGGCAACAAATTAGACATTGCCGCCATAACATCTGAAAACATCTGGCACGACCAACACGACGAAAAGAAATTCATTGCGTCCGCCATATTGACCGGCGACGCCGTGCGAAATATTGAAAAACCGACAATTACCCCCAGGCCCGCAATACCACCAATCACCAGTGGCGCGACCGCCCCCGCCGTCAATGGCAGGAACGAAACAAAAAGAATCCAAAACTTTTTTAGTCTGTTCATCGTTTAAAGTATATCACATTTTGTTCCAAATGTGATATAATTGAACAGATAAATTATAATAAAATTAGAGTAATGTATTTGTCACTGCGCCAGTTTTTGTTTCGCGCGTTGCGCGCGATATGCCCAATGTTGGTTGGGTTGGCGTTGTTTGCATTGCCATTCCCAGCGCACGCCGAATACGGAATTGTAGATGCATTGGACCTGTCGCCGATGGTGCCGATGGTGCTGGACGCGATGATGCAAATTGCAACCGGCGGATATGATTTCTTTGTCGGTAACGGGACCGGCATTATATATGTTTTGGTCTGGGGATTTTTGGCGGCATCGATTGCACTGTATCTAATAAAATTATATTTGCCAAAAGTATGGGTTTCTTTTTTCGGATTTTCTGGTGGCGGTAATATGGCGTCAGGCGTCACCGGTGAAACAATTATAAAAAATGTTATGCAACCAGGATTTCGCGCATTGATTGCCGCCGTTGTTCTGTTGCAAATCAGACCCGTGTATGTAACACAATGGTTGATAAACCCATTCCTGCAATTTGGTGCGTTATACACACATGCGATAACCGAAACGATAAACGACAACACCGGTGGCGCAACCACAGAAAAGATTGAATGCCCCGAATCGATTGTCCAGAAAGAATGGATTAGTCGCGATTCGTGTGAATTCTTGGTTCAACCGGTTGCCGACCTGTCGCACGCAAATAATCAAATTATCAAACGCGGGTTCGATTTTATTATACAGGGCCTGCGCGGGCTGACTACACTGGTGCCCCACGGTGGCGAAGATTTTCTTAATTTGATTACAGGAATTTTATTGGTAACAACGTTTGTGTCCAGTAATATATTTATGGCACTGTTGATTATTCAGGGGATATTCAATTTCGGCATGGCGTTGATTCTGTATCCGTTCCAGGTATTAGTGTGGGTTGCCAAGCCAAAAAATCCAGACAAGATATTTGATGTATGGCCAGCATTTTCTGGGATAACGAAATCACTGCAACAGCTGATTATTACGATGATTGCATGTGCATTTATCCTGTGCATAAATCTGGCAATTATAAAATCTCTGTTCCAATGGTCTAGTTCTATCTTTGTCGTTGCTGCGGGCGGCGCGACATCAACAAATATGCCCCAGATGGCACACAGTGCGATGGGATTTGGCAATCATTCTGTGCTGTGGCTGTCATCAATTCTGACGTTCTATGTAATGTTGCGCATATTTGAATTGACGCGCAAGCAACTGGATAAATACGTAGGTTCTGGTATGGATAACCTGTATAAACAGGTCAACAGTGACCGCAAAACACTGTGGAAGGGAACCAAGGATTGGGGCAAAAAGATATTTAACGCAGCAGGCTGGGCTAAAAAGAAATGAACGGCTGGATGAATTCTTTGGTGGATACATCAGTCCAATGTTGGGGCTGCGCGGTATTTGACCGCCTGTTTCAAGTTGTGTCATATGCGGCAGGTGCGGTATATAAACAATTTACCATTTTTTGCGTCATATTATTTTGTGTATTCTTTGCGTTCTTTATCATCAATGCCGTGTGGCAAAATATCCGTGGCGGAATGCGCGACCCATGGTATTCAAAGTCGGTGCGTCCTGTAATTATAAATTCATTGGTGGCGTTATCTCTGCTGAGCTTGGGCGTGATGGTGCCGCGCTTTATGACGCAAATCACGTTTGAACCAGCGACCGAAATTGCAATCGGGTATACCCAAACAATGTTGCAGACCAACGCCGAAACCGTGAACGAAAAGGTTACATACCAACCCATGAAAATGGACGACACGGGATTCTATCGCCCAGAAATGCGCGACAAAATCGTATTGTTGATGAAGACGACAATTACACAGTTCCAAACATTTATCAAACTGGGCATTGCCGTGATGGACAGTGCGTTCACCTGGAAGGCATTACTGGGTATCGGCGCATTGATAAAGCATATTATCATATTCTTTGTGGGTCTGTATTTGGCGTATGGATTTTTCAAATTATTTTGTCGTTTCTGTTTTTACTTTGCCGACATTATTATCGCGATGACGTTTTTTGCGTTCTTTTTCCCATTGTCCCTGATGCTGGTATCGTTCAAGGGCGCGTCCGACGTTCCATCATGGATGTCTAAAATTGGATCCAGTTTGGGTGTAGGACAATTTAAAAACCTGATGAATGCAATTATCGCATTGGCGTCGGCGGTGCTGACATACACTGTTATTATGGTGCTGATTGCGACATTTTTTGCCGCACACGGCACCACCAGCGCAGATTTAATGCAGGTAATATTATCGGGCGATGTTTTTAACGCAGAATTATCTGATGATAACTTGGCCGAATTAGGTATCGCCAGCAGTGTTGTGTTGATTTACGTTCTGAATTTTATCCAGGCACAAATACCAAAAGTTACAGGAATGGTTCTGGACACATTTGGTGTTAGTGAAGACCACAAATTGGGCGACCAATTGGCAAACGATGCCGAAACACTGACACGGCGCGTTGTTGAAACCGCGGCCAAGACCGTAAAAACAATTGTCAAGGGTGGTAACGAAAAATGATGAAGGCAAAACTGATTTCTATCGCCATCCGTGTTGTTATGTGGGCAATTGCCTTGGGGCTGGGGATATGGTATTTGTCATCGTCAATTGGTGGCGCGGCATTGACGTATACCAGCATGGATAACTTTATGTCGGCAATCGGCGCGTCTGACGATATTGCGGCGGCAAATGGCTGCTTTATGTGTGGATACATTGCCGAATTATTTACAGTAATCAGTGACGCCGCCGAAATGTTCTGGACAGCAATGCTGGACAACATTTGGATATTGCTGGTAATTGGGTTTGGAATTTTCCTGTTTGTTTATACTGCGCAATACATTTTTGACGCAGCCAAACAAACGACCACGCTGGACGGCAAGGACAAAAAGTTGGAATTTTCTGCCTGGTTTGACAAGATATGGCGCCAGGCCGCACGCGTGATGATGGTTGGCGCGGCACTGGGTGTTTTGGGACTGGGCGGAACAACCGCACTGCGCACGATAACAAACATAACAATTACCCCCGTAATGTATGTCGGCGCAGAATTATCAATGGCAGCAACTGGGGTTACTGACGCAACACAATGTGGCGCAATGGACGTGGCCACAACAGGCGACATATTAAACCCAGTATTACAACCGTTCATGTGCGTTATGGGAAATCTAAACAGTGTTATGCTGGCCGGGGCGGCGGGCGGTTTTGCAATGATGAATTACGCATGGCTGGGGATGGGCGGTGGCGCATTTACATGGGTTGCAGGATTGGCACTGGTCATAATGTTTTTGATAATCGGATTTGATTTGTTTTTCCAGGTTTTGTCGGTGGTATTTAAACTGGTATTTCTGATTATATTCTTGCCACTGTTGGTCGCGGCATACGCGTTCGAGGGAACATGGAAACTGGCTGGCAATGTCGTCGGGGGCGCAATAAATATGCTGGTAAAATCGGCGGTGCGAATTATTGCGATTTCACTGAAAGTTTTGATTATCTATGCAACGGTATCATTTGCCGCTGATGAATTTTTCCCAGGCCCCCACGATGGATACAGTGTGATTATGCCACCATTTATGGGCCAGACCGTCCAAAACCCAGATGCGCAAACACTGTCTGTGATGAACGTATTTTCAACCTGTGAACGGGTTGGATTGGCGGACGGCGAAATGGACGCCGATAAATTCAAAGATTGCTTTACCGCGCAGCGTGCAATGGTTGAACTTCAATATCCGGGCGCGTTTGATTTCTTGACTGATGGGTGGGATTTCTTGCTGATAATGTTCTTTATGTTCCTGTTGTATTTCTATGCGGTATCGCCACGAATTGACGCAATGTTGGGCAAAGATGGGCGCGAATTGTTCGACTTTGGCACATGGACCAAAGAGTTAGGTAAAAAAATTTGGTCTGCCCCACAACAAATTTTTGACGCAATATCAAAGGCAATGGCAAAGAAAGACTGATGAAAAAATTGATGCGATTTTTTGCGAAAATTATAATGTGCGGTGCACTGGTGTTTGCCATGCCGGCATTTGGCGCAACAAATATGCCGGCCACCGGCGACATTGGCGATCACGGCACCTGGGCCACAGACCATAACAAGGACGCCCTGGTTGGGGAACTGAGTCACGATTTAAACGCATTTCATACAGTGCAATTGGTTGACAATTATGTCCCGGTTGAGGCTAAAGCCGGTCTGGCATTTATGAACGCACTGTCCATGGTGGGCGAAATACTGGATACATCACTGGTGCGTTTTATGATTATATTTATTGTTTTAGCATACATGTTCTGGATTATGTTCGAGGCATACCAGATGATGACCACCAAATCAAATGTGCGCGAATTGGCCGAAAAAATTGTCAAGAAAGGCGCACTGATTGCGATATGGATTATAGTATTGCGATTTGGCCCGGGTCAGATATTTATGTGGGTTATGGGGCCAATTGTAACCGTTGGCACGTATATGTCTGATTTGATATTAAACGCGGTGGCCGCCGCATCTGGCGCATCGTTGCCCGATACATGTGGCGCGATTCGTGAATACGCCACCGCACATACATCGGCGCGTATGACAATTGACGCAAATGCCGCAGCCGATATGCTGTGTGTGCCGACACGGTTGTCTGGATTTTTCTATACTGCGGTGGCGGCCGGTTTTAAATGGATGCTGGCCGGAATTGGACACAGTATGTTCACATTTGTCGTAGGCCTGACATTCGTTGTATTGTTTGTGTACTTGGGATTCAAGTTTGCATTTATGGCACTGGGGGTTATTGCCGATTTGTTCTTGGCTGTGTTTATGTTGCCATTTACCGCAGTTGTCGAAACAGTCGGCAAAACTTCATACAAGGGAATTGCTGGCACAATATACAATGGGTTTCTGGGACTGTTCAAAGTTGAATCATTACAATCACAGATAATGCGTTTTATAAACGCAGCAATTTACTTTGTATCGCTATCCATCGTGATTGCAGTATGTGGTGCACTGCTGGCGGGCGCTGTGGACGCAGATTTGGCAACGCATGTGCCCAGCATAAACAACAGCGATTTCTTTGTCACGCTGTTGACGGCAATGTTGGTTGCATACCTGGCCAATCGAGCCGACGAAATCGCTAAAAAAATCGGGGGCAGTATTGACGCCAGCATGGGCGACAAGATTAAACAAGATGGCAAAAAATTACTGAATAACGTGACCGATACCGCCACCAAGTGGTATAAAATTATCCGCAAAGGCGGGGACAAAAAATAACAATTAATCTACGAATTTCAAATAGCCTGACGCGACCTTTTTTATACCAGTGCGACGAAATGCAACGGTTAAAATATCACCCGCATCTTCGATAACGACGCCGCGGCCCATTTCACTGTGTTCAACCAAACGCCCAACGGCGTTTTTATTTTTAATTATCGGTGCGCGGCGGGGCGCATATGTTTGCGTTGGCGCGAGTGCACTGCGCAATGTGCGCGGCCCACCACCCTGGAAATCCAAGAAACGATTATCCATTTCGGTGATAAATCGACTGGGCGAATTATATTGACGCGTGCCGAACACCATACGCGACATCGCATTTGAAATAATTGCACGACGACGCGCACGCGTAATCGCAACGTATGCCAGGCGGCGTTCTTCTTCTAATCCGCCATCGGTTACCGACATGTCGTTCGGGAATATCCCCTCTTCCCAGGCGGGCAAAAATACAGTATTAAATTCCAATCCCTTGGCTGCATGTATCGTCATAATTGACACCGCATTAGTAACAGTTGCATCTGCATCATTATCGTCCGCCGTCATCAGTGCCGCGTGTTCCAAAAATTCTGGCAACGTGTCATACTTTGCAATAACGTTAGTTATCAATTCACGAATATTATCCAGACGGTCGTTTTTATCGCTGTCCTTGGATTCGTGCCAAAAACGAATATAACCTGCGTTGTTTAACAGTTTCTGGGCCGCATCCGCTGGACGCAAGGACGCCCAATCAAAATCAAATGCAGACAAGAATTCCCCACGAGATGCGTCCATTTTCCCAGTCAGACGCGCATTGCGCAAGCCTGCCATCAGGCTATCACCTGCGTCGCGTAATTTCTGTAATGCAGACGGCCCAAATCCACGTCGCGGCTTGCCAATTATGCGCATAAATGACATGTCATCAAATGGATAAACCAACAAACGCAAATATGCAATCGCGTCGCGGATTTCTGCACGGTCATAAAACTTGGTTGCACCAACCAATTTGTATGGAATACCGCGCGATGTAAATTCTTCTTCGAACAGACGTGACAAACTGCCTGCGCGAATTAATACCGCAAAGTCAGAATATGCGCCATCGGCACTGTTCATGATTGTGTCTGATATAATACGAACCTCGTCCCAATCAGATGGCAGCGTTAAAACATAAACTGGTTCGCCCGATGTTGCGCCGGCGGCAGTTCGTAAATCCTTGCCCAGGCGACCGCGATTATGACGTATCAATGAATTTGCCGCCCCCAGAATATTCGGCGTGCTGCGATAGTTTGTTTCCAGACGGATTATTTGGGCGTTTTTAAATTTTTGTTCAAACCCCAGAATGTTTTTTATTTCTGCCCCGCGCCACGAGTATATTGATTGGTCATCATCGCCAACGCAACAAATATTTGGGTTATCATTGTCACGCGTCAGCATTTCCAGAAATTGCATCTGGGCGCGATTGGTATCCTGGAACTCGTCTACCATAATGTATTTAAATTGCCGCGCATATCGCGCCAGAATATCTGGATTTTTATCAAACAGGTGCAATACGTGTAATATTATGTCACCAAAATCAACCGCCCCCAGGCGTGATAATTCCGCATTATATGCGTCCAGTATTTTTTGTGCAACCGCACCAACAGTCATATCCCCAGGGCGAGGCAAGCCCCTGTCCTTTATTGATGATATGCGTTCAATCCAATCGGCAGGCTTGTAATCCGCCGCGTCCAGTCCAAGTGTTACCAGCGCACTTTTAATCGCCGATTTCTGGTCATCTTCACCATATATTAAAAAATCACGACGCAACCCAACCATCGCCGCATTTGCACGCAATATACGCAGACAAATTGAATGAAACGTCCCGCACCACAGGTCTGACGGAATCCACGTGGTATTGTTATCTGCAAACTCGGCAATACGCGTTTTCATTTCGTTTGCCGCACGATTTGTAAATGTCAGGGCCAATACCTGCCACGGCATAGCCAGCCCCGCGTTTAAAATATACGCCACACGCGTGGTCAACACACGCGTCTTGCCCGTGCCTGCGCCCGACAGCACCAACAACGGCCCATCAGTTGTGGTGACGGCCAATTTCTGTTCAGGATTAAGATTTTCTAGATTTGAATTCACGTATTCATTATAATACACCACCGAACACATATCAAAAATATATTTTAACCATGGGACGAAAATTATGGGGCGCGTTATTTGCTTTGACATTGAAACAACAGGTTTTGAATATTTGCGTGGCGATCGCTGTATTGAAATTGGCGCAGTTGAAATGATTGATGGGCAAATTACTGATAATACATTTCACGAATATATAAATCCAGAAGGTAAGATTATCCCGCCAGAAACATATATGGTTCACAAAATTTCTAATGCGTTTTTGGAAGATAAACCGAAAATGTCCGTCGTTGCACCAAAATTTTTGGAATTCATTGGCGATGCACCACTGGTCGCACATAATGGAATTGACTTTGACTTTCCATTTATAAATCATGAATTGGAAATGTTAAACCTGCCCCAGATTCCGCGCAGCCGACAACTGGACTCTATTGTCATCGCACGCAACCGCGTATTTGGCCCCAAAAGTTATTCACTGGACGCGTTGGCAAAATGGTATGGCATATCACTGACTGCACGTGCCGACGCACATGGTGCACTGATTGACGCTGAAATTTTGGCCAAGGTCTACAAGGAATTGGAAAACACCGCACCTGCACCCGATATAAATGACGTCATCGCAGAACAACACAACGCGTTTTTAAAGCACCCGAAAATCGGCGCGGATTTTCCACGTCGCACATTCCCAGCACACGCTGATGAATTGGAAAATCATAATAAATTTATGGAAGAAATAACCAAATAAAAAACGCCCAAACGGGCGTTTTTTATTTAACTGCCACTGGTTGAACCACCCGATGTGCTTTCGCCTGTTGAACCACCTGATGCATTCTGGACACATACACCATTTACCTTGGAATAGCCAGAAATACATGCACATGTTCCGTATGAATTACGCGTTTCATTTGAACCGCACGCTGGCAAACACTGACCACTGTATGGTTCATAGCCAACATTACATTTGCATCTGCTGTTCACATAGCCGTTTGTGCCAACGCTTCCCTCGGTTGCTTGATATATTGAATTTGTCGGGCATAACAATGACTGATAGAACATTTCCGATATGCTGTTGATACACATTTCATCATTACCAGATGGACAACTGGTCGTATCTTTGGCGAATACAGCATATGCACACGTCAATGCAACGTTACGGCACGCACCACGCATGACGTTATACACACTGGCGACACTGGCCGTTGATGACCATGCATTCACCTGGGTTACCTGTTGATTATAGCATGATGCGATGTCAACCATACATGATGACGCATAATCGGATATAATCTGTTGCTGGGCAGCCTTGACATTGACCATGGCACGTTGGACATAATTCACGACAACATCATTGTATGGCTTGTATTTGCCGTTGGAATCGTATGTATATGCCTGGCATTTATCCAAGACGGCACGACATAACCCCTCGTCTGTGACCTTTTGCTTTGTTCCGATTTTCTTTAATAAATACTTAACAATGCATGTTCCATCGGAATATTGCGATGACTTGCACGTATCCGTATTTATACTGACGCCGGATGCAATTTCTAGAAATTCCGTATTTATATTTGCATTATTATAATTTTGCATAAACGCGGTTATATTAGTAATATTCTGCCCCAAGACAACCTTGCCATTTTCATCAATATATGTCTTGGTCGGATCTAAACATTTTGAATAATCCTCACCACACACCATATCATCGGTCATACATGTATCCAGTGCACTAATACAACCCTTGGCATCATATTGATTCTTATTTTGCAACACAGCCAGACGCGCCTTTTGCAACATACGATTTGCACTGCGCACATTGGACACCAATGTTTCATTCATCTTGGTCAAGCCCTGTTCATACGCGATACAATCCTTGTCAATTGCCAAGTCATAGTTACCCGTAATTTGTTGCGATGTTGCCCCAACTTCTTTACACTGAGTCAATATCGTGTTGCAACGTTTTTTTGCCGCACTGTATAATTCTGTTCCACGCAGATTTGAAAAGCTGGACGTATTCATATTCAAGAAATCCAGATTAAATAAATCCGAACTATCAGACGTGAAATCCAAATCCATATCCAGACCAGTATATGTATCAGAATATGACGTCGTGCTCTTGGGGTCTTTAATCAACTTCTCGATTTCGTCCAACATGTTACGCGTTTCGGTTGTATCGGTGGTACCTGTCAGGGCATTTTCGGCTTCGGTCGCAGTCATAATCGCACGAATTTCATCTGCTGACAGGCCGACATAGCGGATACGCTGGGCAACCTCGTTCAACTGGGTATTCGCATCTTTGACCGCAGTTTCAACCTTGGTATATTTTGACAGGTTGGCACTGCAACTGCACCGCTTTTGATTAGAATCAATGACCGCGCAAAACTGGTCCATGCAATCGTTGTATTGTTCTTGGCACGACTTGTTCAAACTAGCAGTTTGCTCTAAGCGTTCTTGGGCCTCTTTAACCGTTTCTGCGGTTGCCGTCTTGGTCGTTGCAGCGCGTGACGAAACACCGCGCACACCGAATGCAAAGTTAGACCCAGTCTGAATATCTGTCCCTGCGATATGGGCACGACCACCAACCTCGGCCGTGGTGGGGCGCAAAACGATGCCGGCACGACGAATCGCCGGATTATTATTGATACTGGCCGCCTCGGTGCGGGCACTGCGACCAACAGTGTTTACCCTAGCATCCAATCCCGTGCGGATATTTCCTGTGATATCCGAACCAGCCGACACACGTGACGCGGCACCACCGCGCGATGACACAACGCCTGTGCTGCGTGCACTGGAACCCGATGATTGTGCGCTGTCCGAAATGTTTACCGTGCGCACACCACTGCGCACTGTGGTGTTGGCATTTGTCACTGTCCTGGTCGCGGAACGTGACACAACCGATGGAGATGCGCCCTCAGACATGGTCGCAGTTGCCGTGACGCCCCCCACCCCATCTACACCGTTAGACATTGCCACAGGCGACGATGATTTTTCATTTGTTCCCGGAATTAAACGCGACGGCGTTACAGCACCGTCGGTGGCAAACGCCGCCGGCGAAAAGTACGCCAACGCAACAAAACATGTCAGAAACCTTTTCATTCTCTGCCTAATTATATCACAAGTCCCCGCTACATAAAAGTTCAAAGTTAACATAAGATAGTAATGAATATGTCCGCAGTTGCGGACATATTCATTACTACCTGCGCTCTAATAAAAAACGCGCCGATGGCGCGTTTTTTTATTTGGATTCAGGTTCAACGGAAACAGTCTTGCGGTCACCAAAACCTTTTTTGAACTTCACAATGCCCGCAATTTTTGCGAACAATGTGTGATCCTTGCCCATGCCAACATTCAAGCCCGGGTGCACAGATGTGCCACGCTGGCGAATGATGATATTACCTGGGATAACACGGCTGCCACCGGATTTTTTAACACCTAAACGGCGTCCGGCCGAGTCGCGTCCATTAGTGGTCGCCGAACCTGCTTTCTTGTGTGCCATAATTAAACTCCTTAGCCTTTAATCTCTGCGATTTTTACAACAGTGATATACTGACGATGGCCACGTGTGCGGCGATAGTTCTGGCGGCGTTTTTTCTTGAACACCAAAACCTTGTCAGCGCGTTTCTGTTCAACGACAGTGGCAATAACCTTGGCCCCGTCAACAAACGGTGTTCCAACCTTGTCACCAATCATCAAAACCTGGTCAAATTCGACCGAACCTTCGGCATCCAGTTTTTCAACCTTGATAATATCGCCCGCTTGGACACGATACTGTTTGCCACCGGTTTGAAAGATTGCGAAATTGCTCATATTTCTTTCTCTTGTATATTGTTCTTGTTCTACGTTTTGTATAAAACTTGCTACAAAAGTAACATTTTTTTACAAAAAGTCAAGCGTTTTGACGAAAAATCACAACAAGACGGCATTTATAGTGCAAAGTCACTTTTTCTATTCTTGTCATTCCTGCCTGCGCAGGAATGATAAGAAACTAACAGTGCGCCGATGACGCATACGAAAAAGCCCACGCCCCCAAAATCCAGGTCTATGACGCTGTGAGTGGCGCGAGCAAATACATCGCACTCTGCTCTCTAATAAAAAACGGGGTCGTGCCCCGTTTTTTATTACTCTGACTTTTTCCAAGTCTGTAAAACATTTTTATTTGTATTGGTGCCATCGGTTCCGATTGCGTCCAACAAACATTTCTGGCGCATCGCCGCAGAATCACACGTCTGGCCATCGCCAAATTTGCATTCAACAGCCTCGGTCGCACCTGTGCCATTCAAAATATCGTTCAATGTAACAACATTGCGGCACGTATTGGTTGTATAATCCACGGTATTCTTGCACTGGGCATTATCAGCCTTGTCTATAACGGCCTTGAATGGCGAATTCGACGGATTGCAAATCATTTCTTCATAGCAATGCGGAACATTCGCAATCTGGGCGCAATATGTTCTGATACGCGCAGTTGTCCATGATGCATTTGACTTTGCCTGGGTTTCATAACAGTCGTAAATTTCGCTGATACATTCGTTGAAATTCGTTCCTGCTGCAACCGCGGCATTCAACACCGATGTCTTTTCTTCGGTTACAAATTCTAAACGTTTTTGTTGCAAAGCCTGTTGCGCGGCAACCTTTTGATAGCCTATATTCTGGGCCGTTTTGCGCAACTGTTCGCCGTATGAATCACAATCTGCGTTTGCGTCCAGCGCATACTTTTGCATAATACTGCGACGCGCATCAGCCACAGGTCCACGCAACGTTGAATAAGGATCGCCCGACGATGAAGTGTATCCAAAACAAGTCGCGCTGTTTGACGCAGTATATCCAGAATTTGCCGTAATAAAATTCAGTTCATACGTGCCGGTATTGGATACGCTGATATAACTGTTGTAATTATACGGACACTGGGACGCACCGTTACCACATTTACGACCAGACGACGGCGGAGTTCCGCACGCCTCGTATATGCCATTAAAGCAGGAATCCAATACGCGGTTACAAACATTGTTGTGCGCATATTCAAACAATTCATATCCCCATGTTTGGGCCAACGAATCTTTTAAACTGTTACTGTCACTCAATGCGCCGTCAATCCCAGCCAACCCAGAAACAACATTTGACAGATTGTCAAACGCACTGGTCAAACTGTCCGTATCATCGGTCAAAATTGTCAATGTATTTTCCTTGGCGTCTGCCCATGATTGCAGTGACGCCAAAATATCACTGGAAGAACCATCAATATTAGCAATATCGAACCCAAAGTTATTACCCGATACAGTGCAATATGACGGCTTTGCACACGTGGACAATTTATTCCCATTTTCGCCATAAATAGAGTGGTTATTGCACCACGCAATAGCTTGTTCAGAATTAGTTCCGTATTTCTGGGTCACTTCCTGCCACGAAACACAGTTCATAACCTTTTCTGCATCGGTCAACTGGAATGCATCAGATACATCCTTGCCCTTGTTCGCAATCAACAGTGCCAATTCACCAGACACTTTTATCAATTCTTCGTTTGCTGATTCCAATGCTGTTTCCGCTTCGGCAAAGGCCTTGACACGACCTGCACATGCACAACGACGCTGCGCCGTGTTACGCGCGGTGCAGATTTCATCCATACATGTGTAATAGGATTCCATACAGTTGTTGTATGCATCGGCTGAAATTAGACCAGTTGTTGAATCAATGATGTTTGAATAGTTGCCGGTATACAGTTTATTCGCCAGGTATGTGTATGTCGTGGGCGATGATTTCTTGCTGCCACGAATTGCACTGCCCTGCAAAGATATGCGTGCCTGGCTTGATGTTGCGGTGCGGGCACGAACGTTACGCGATGTTGTGGTTGTGCGCGACGTACCAGTTGCACGGGACACAACGCCACGAGATGTCGCGGCAGTGGTTGTGCGCGGACTGGTCACCATGGTACGCGACGAAACATTGCGCCCGACGTTTGCCGACGGTGTTGCGGTCGTGCCACGCGACACAACGTTCGATGTTGCGCGACGCGATGCGGCGATTGTGCGTGGCGATTGTGCCGTCACCGTTGCCCCCACAGTCGGCGCAATCGGGTCAGCAAATACCGCGCGTATTGATAACAATGTCGAACAAACAAAAAATGCGCCAGCCAACAAGAAAACTGTTCCGACGGCATTTTTGCAGCAATCTGCAATGTTACGGCTTTTCATAAATACTCTCCTGTTATCCGGGAAAACGCCCGGAAAACCCGTTATTTGATGGGGCAGACACCAAACAGGCTCCGCCTTTATTACCCATAATTATAACATTTTTGCCAAGTGCTGTAAATAAAGAAATGAGTGCAATTAAAAGCTGTAATTAAATGACAACCCAGTAAAATTAAATCCACGATTTGGATCTGTGAAATTACCGTTTGAAAAATGTTGGGTGAAATATTCAACCGTCATATTGTCGGCAATTTTATATCCGATGAAAAAGCGTTCCCCGAACACCAACCGCGAAGATACCCACCGGTCGCGTGAATCACGCATATACGGTCCAACCCCAACACCGGTATAGAAACCGCGCCACTGCAACAATGCAACGTCCCACGACACACCAGCAGCAAAGAACGACAGGCCATGGCCACCATGATGGCCGATATTTTGCGTCAACTCAAAATTTATTCGCGCTGGCAGGCGAAAAATTTCTACTGGTTGAGCATATTGGAACATAAATAACGTCTGGGGCGAAAATTCCCACAGCCACGGTTCAACCAATTTGAACAATGTGCCATCGCCGGTGGATTGCGCCACATACAGCCCCAGCGAATTTTGTGCGTCACGCCCAAACATTGGGTTTTCCGTAGCAACCGCCGCGATTGGCAACACGCATAACAACGATAAAATTGCAATTTTTTTCATACCGAAAATTATACACCCAGCCACCCCAGAATAAAAGTCCAAAGTTTAGAAAAAAATAAAGTGTCCCCGTCCACCACAAGCCCACCACCGGGTGCATAAAAAATGCCCCAGATGGGGCATTTTTTATTTACGCGGGAATTTAACCGCGGCTTGTGCGGCCGCCAAACGTGCGATTGGCACGCGGAACGGACTGCACGATACTGAATTAAATCCAATTTTATGAAAGAATTCAATAGAATCTGGATCGCCACCGTGTTCGCCGCAAACGCCCAAGTGGATTTTATCGCCCTTGGTCGCACGCGCCTTGGCAACAGCGTCCTTTATCAACAGTCCAACGCCCAACTGGTCAACAGATGCGAATGGGTCTGCGACATACACGCCGCGTGCACGATATTCGTCCAAAATTTTACCAGTATCATCACGGGACATGCCTAATGTCGTCTGGGTCAAATCGTTTGTTCCGAATTCAAAGAATTCGCAACTTTCGGCGATTTCGTCAGCCAATATTGTCGCACGCGGCAATTCAATCATTGAACCAACAGTGTATGCGATTGACTTGCCCGTTTCGGCAAACAATTCTTGGGCAGTCGCGTCAATAACGGCTTTGACGATATCTACTTCTTTTTTCGAACCAACCAATGGTACTTCGATTTCTGGACGAACAGAAACACCTGCCGCCTGACATTCCAATGCAGCCGACAAAATCGCACGTGTCTGCATTTCACAGATTTCTGGGTATGTAATCGCAAGTCTGCAACCACGATGCCCCAACATTGGATTAGTTTCGCGCAATGCTTCGCGACGTGATTTTACGAACTCAACAGTTTTACCAATATGCGCCGCCAATTCTGCGACTTCTGCATCGGTGTGTGGCAAGAATTCATGGAGTGGTGGATCAATCAGACGAACTGTGACCGGCAGACCGTCCATAATCTTGAACAATTCAATAAAGTCCGCTTTCTGGTATGGCAACAATTTTGCCAACGCTGCACGACGACCCGCTTCGTCATCAGCCAGAATCATTTCGCGCATATCTTGAATACGGGACGGGTCAAAGAACATATGTTCCGTCCGCGCCAGACCAATACCTTCGGCACCGAAATCACGCGCCTGTTTTGCATCCTTTGGCGTTTCAGCATTTGCCTTGACCGTCAATGTTTTGATTTCATCAACCCAGCCCATCAGTGTGCCAAAATTACCCGTCAATTCCACAGACACGGTCGGCACTGCGCCACGAATAATCTGACCCTGGGCGCCATCAATGGATACCCAATCGCCTTCGTGGATAACAACACCGGCGGTTGTGGTCAATGTTTTTGTTGTATAATCAATTTTTATGTCCGGTGACCCCGACACGCATGGTGTCCCCATACCACGTGCAACCACAGCCGCGTGCGATGTCATTCCACCACGCGCCGTGATAACCCCCTGGGCGGCGTTCATACCCGCGATATCTTCAGGCGACGTTTCAACGCGAATCAGCATAACCTTTTTACCTTCGGACGCCCACTTTTCAGCATCTTCGGCATTAAATACGGCCTGGCCAACAGCGGCCCCAGGGGACGCTGGCAACCCAATCGCAATTACATCACGTGTGGCTTTAGGGTCCAGCATCGGGTGCAACAAATGATTTAACTGGTCTGCACCAACGCGCAAAATTGCTTCTTCTTTGGTCAACAGACCTTCGTTTACCATTTCAACCGCCATACGCACTGCGGCCGCCGCAGTGCGTTTACCATTACGGCATTGCAACATCCACAGTTTGCCATGTTCAATCGTGAATTCCATATCCTGCATATCTTTGTAATGCTGTTCCAGTCTTTCACGAACATCGCACAATTCTTTATAGACAGCCGGCATTGCTTCTTCCAATGACAGACGACCAGAATCATCTTTGCTCATCGGTTGTGGGGTGCGGATACCCGCGACAACGTCTTCACCCTGGGCATTAATTAAATATTCACCATAATATTTGTTTTCCCCGGTGGCTGGGTCACGGCTGAAACATACACCGGTTGCGCTGTCTTCGCCCGAATTACCGAACACCATCGCCTGGACGTTGACTGCGGTTCCCCAATCGCCCGGAATATTGTTCAGTTTGCGATATGTGATGGCCTTTTTGCTCATCCAACTGCCAAACACTGCACCGATACCCAGTTGCAACTGTTCCCATGGGTCTTGGGGAAAAACTTTGCCAATTTGAACACCGATTTGTTTGAACTGTTCAACCAATTCTTTCAAATCTTCCGCGGTCAGCTCGGTGTCAACCTTGTAACCTTTGGATTCCTTCATTTCTTCCAGTTTGTGTTCAAACAGATTGATATCGGCCCCCAACACAACATCAGAAAACATCATGATAAAACGGCGATATGAATCGTATGCAAAACGTTCGTTGCCCGAATGACGCGCCAATGCCTTGACAGTTTCATCGTTCAACCCCAGGTTCAAAACAGTATCCATCATACCAGGCATAGAAACGCGCGCACCAGATCGCACAGAAACCAGCAAAGGGTTATTCATATCTGCGAATTTTTTACCCATAATAGATTCAATATGTGCAATACCTGCGTGCACCTGGTCCATCAAATCGGTTGGATATGTTTCATTGTTGTTATAGTAATACGTGCAGACGTCGGTTGTCACAGTAAAACCCGCAGGAACCGGCAATCCGACCAAATTCATTTCGGCCAAATTTGCGCCCTTGCCACCCAACAGATTACGCATATCTGCGCGACCTTCAGCAGCACCATTGCCGAAAGTATATACCCATTTATTGCTCATGGTTTCTCCTTTTGAATTAAAAAACCTTGTGATTTTGAGCAAAAAAGCCCGCAATTGCAAGAAAAAATCTTTGTAAACTTTGTATTTTTTTACGGCTATATTATCAATTGATTCCTGGGGCAAAAATATTCTGTTTGGGCTAGTCTGATTTGCAAACAAAATGAGACACCAAAACAATGATTTTAATCCAATTGGCGCAACTGTTTTAGGCATGCATGATGCCCTGGTATCGCTGACCGGATTGATTGCCGGGATTGCATTTACAATTCCGCACCGGCGCGATATAATATTAACTGCAATCATCGCATCAATCACGGCGGCTCTGTCTATGGCAGCATCAAATTATCTGGCCGCACGCGCAGGAAATGTTTCCTGTGCATTGCGCACAGGCGCACTAACAGGTGCTGCGTATATGATAACATGCATATTTTTGATATTGCCATTTTGTGTGACCTCAAATCGAGGACTGGCACTGTGCGCAACTTTTGCAATTGCAATTATTATTATATTTGCATTTAATTTTATTGTCGGCAACATTCAACGCAAATCATGGTGGCGTAACGCAATAGAAATGTTTTTGGTGTGTGCCACAATATCTGGCGCTGCGTTTATAATTGGACGCGCGGCAGAATATTTTCTGGGGATTTAACGGCCGGCGTGTTTTGCCTGCTTGATAATATTAGATTTATCAAAAATTACGACGCGGAACTTTTTAAATCGGGCCGGCGTTTCACCCAGCAAATTCATCATCGACATCGTAAGGTAATTTATAACCTTCGGATATGACGTTAACGCATGTGATGTCAATATCTTGAACGCGACCATATCATCTGTGCGCATGGCATAAACCAGTTTCTTGACCAAGTCTATTTCGGTCCGCCCCAGAGGAATTTTACGTTGCCACATATTGCCACGGTCAATAATCTTGCCATTTCTCAGGTTATCTTCGGACACGTCTTCATAGACCAAACCCTTGGTCAAATTTGCATAATACAGTCGTTCTCGCACTAAATCAAACGTGTCTTGACTAGATGCGGCTACATAATCCATCAATAACCACGAATACACTTTGCCTTCATATTCAAATGTAGAACCGATATAAATTTTATTTAATAAATTTCGCGCCTTTTTCTGGAAATGCATTGTTTCCAATTCACTGATGTCCGAATACGATGAACGGTTTATCTTGAACGCAAAACGTTGGTCTCCGATGCGCATTTCATATACGCTGCCACTTATACCACTGTCAATATAGCGCAATTTGACACATTGACCAAACAAGTCGGGGGCATTCAATTTTGTATTTCTAATGCTAGCAAACGCATCATCATGATTAACATTTTGATGAAACGTATCTGCCAATTTATTCATATACTCTACAAACTTTGTCGTCGTCTGAGATATTCTTGACATATCAATATATTTAAATAGTTGTGGCGGCAAACTGCCCCGTGCACCACGAAAATTACCATCTATTTTTTTCATACAGATATTTTATCACGCGCCACCAAAATTAAAAAAAAAAAACCGCCACATGGGCGGTTAAAATTCGGTTTTTACATCTATTCCACTTCGCCAAGGCTATGTGGAACAAGACTGGATTTATTCTGGCGACGACCTACTCTTCCGTGGCTTAAGCCAAAGTACCATCGGCGATACGGGGTTTCCCTGTCTGGTTCGGAATGGAACAGAGGGTGACTCCCGCTCAATAATCACCAGAATAAATCCAGCGAACATCGTAATTCTGTATCAGAATCACTTCAACGTTCTCTTCAAGCATACGCTTGACTTGTTATCAAGTCAAGACAAAAAGATAAAAAGTCAATGGTTCGATTAGTACTGTTAAGCTAAACCCCTCACAGGGCTTACACCGACAGCCTATCAATGTCCTAGTCTAGAACTGAACTCATGGGGATATCTTATCTTGCGACCAGCTTCCCGCTTAGATGCTTTCAGCGGTTATCTGTTCCGAACATAGCTACCCTGCGGTGCCGCTGGCGCGACAACAGGTACACCAGAGGTTCGTTCGACCCGGTCCTCTCGTACTAAGGTCAAGTTCGCTCAAATATCCAACGCCCACAGTAGATAGGGACCTAACTGTCTCACGACGTTATTAACCCAACTCACGTACCGCTTTAAATGGCGAACAGCCATACCCTTGGGACCTGCTCCAGCCCCAGGATGCGATGAGTCGACATCGAGGTGCCAAACACTACCGTCGCTATGGACGCTTGGGTAGCATCAGCCTGTTATCCCTAGAGTAGCTTTTATCCGTGTGCGATGGCCCTTCCATGCGGAGCCACCGGGTCACTATGACCGACTTTCGTCTCTGCTCGGGGTGTCCCCCTTGCAGTCAGGCTTGCTTTTGCCATTGCACTCACCGGCTGATTTCCGACCAGCCTGAGCAAACCTTCGCGCGCCTCCGGTACGATTTGGGAGGCGACCACCCCAGTCAAACTGCCCATCACGCACTGTCCCCCGCCCTGCTTCAAGAACGCGGGTTAGACACTAAAACACATCAGGGTGGTATTTCACCAACCGCTCCAAGCAAGCCGAAACCTGCTCTTCAAAGCGTCCCACCTATCCTACGCAAATGAGTCCTAGTGCCAGTACGAAACTGCAGTAAAGCTTCATAGGGTCTTTCCGTCTAGCTGCGGGTACCCGGCATTTTCACCGAGAATTCAATTTCGCTGAGTCTATGTTGGAGACAGTGTGGAGATCGTTACGCCATTCATGCGGGTCGGAACTTACCCGACAAGGAATTTCGCTACCTTAGGACCGTTAGAGTTACGGCCGCCGTTTACTGGGGCTTCACATCAATGCTTGCACACCTCTGCTTAACCTTCCAGCACTGGGCAGGCGTCAGTCCCTATACGTCATCTTATACGATTTAGCAGAGACCTGGGTTTTAAGTAAACAGTCGCCCCCACCTGGTTTGTGTCACCTGATTAAAGTTGCCTTGAAACAGGTCATCCTTATCCCGAAGTTACGGATGCATTTTGCCTAGTTCCTTCAACATAGTTCTCTCAACCGCCTTAGTCTACTCGACTCGAGCACCTGTGTTGGTTCTGGGTACGATCTATACGCGTGGGCTATTTCCTGGAACCGCTTCACTGCCGCACCAATCCAATAAGGCGCAACAATTTACGCAATTCGTCACTCTCACGCAGGTCACGGAATATTAACCGTGTTCCCATCGACTACGCCTTTCGGCCTCGCCTTAGGGGTCGACTCACCCTACCCTGATTAACATTGGATAGGAACCCTTGCTCTTACGGCGTCAAGGTTTCTCACCTTGATTAGCTGCTACTCATGCCAACATTCGCGCTTCTGATACCTCCACCGTGGCTCGCACCTTCGGCTTCACAGGCTTACAGAATGCTCCGCTACCGCGTCACTTACGTGACACCCGCAACTTCGGTAAATGATTTTAGCCCCGTTACATTTTCGTTGCCGAAACTCTAATAGACCAGTGAGCTATTACGCTTTCTTTAAACGATGGCTGCTTCCAAGCCAACATCCTGGTTGTTTTGGAATCTCGACTCACTTTCCCACTTAATCATTATTTGGGGACCTTAGTTGGCGGTCTGGGCTGTTGCCCTCTCGTCCACCGACCTTAGCACCGATGGACTGTTTCCCAGGCTATAATTTGTTGGTATTCAGAGTTTGATATGGGTTGGTAAGATTTTACTCCCCCTAGCCATTTCAGTGCTTTACCCCCAACAACGAACACCTGAGACACTACCTCTATAGTTTTCGCGGAGAACCAGCTATAACGGGGTTCGATTGGCTTTTCACCCCTAGACACAAGTCATCGCCCAATGTTGCCATATTGGTGCGTTCGGCCCTCCAGCGACTGTTACGCCGCCTTCAGCCTGCTCATACCTAGATCACCCCGCTTCGGGTCTATTACTGCATACTCAATTCGCCCTATTCAGACTCGGTTTCCCTTCGCTTACACCTAGCGGCTTAGGCTTGCATGCAATAATAACTCGTTGGCTCATTATACAAAAGGTACGCCATCACCGGAAAACCGGCTCTGACAGCTTGTAAGTATTCAGTTTCAGTGTCTATTTCACTCCCCCTTCGGGGTTCTTTTCACCTTTCCCTCACGGTACTTGTTCACTATCGGTCAATCAGGAGTATTTAGCCTTGGGGGAAGGTCCCCCCATATTCAAACCGAATTTCACGTGTACGGCTCTACTCTTGGACCAAGAAACTAGATTTCGCATACAGGGCTATCACCTATTATCGCTGTGTTTTCCACCACATTTTGCTATCTAAAATCTCGGCCACTGGGCTGGTCCCCGTTCGCTCGCCACTACTAAGGGAATCGCTGTTGCTTTCTTTTCCTGCGGGTACTGAGATGTTTCACTTCTCCGCGTTTGCCTCTTTGACCTATGTATTCAGCCAAAGATAATCCATAACGGATTGGGTTTCCCCATTCGGACATTCCGGGGTCAAAGCATATTGACGGCTCGCCCGGACTTATCGCAGTCTTTCACGTCCTTCATCGCCTCTGATTGCCAAGGCATCCACTAAACACCCTTTGTTACTTTTTATCTTATGCTTGAAGAGAAAGTCTTCATGCACAGTAAAATAACTTAATGAGTTTTTAAGCATTTAAGTTGATTCTTGTTCTCTAATTGAATTATCACTTTCGTGATTACTCTTATAGAAAGATTTTTGAGATTATTACGATGTTCAACAAATCAAGAAATTCATATTTCTATAAACTTTATGATTTGCGACATAAAAACCGATTCACAATGTATTGCTAGTAAAAGCAGATTCCGACGATATTCATCTTGGAACATCTGGAATCAAAAATGATTAAATCATTTCTGATTCCAACCTCATCAAATTTAAGTGGTGGGTCAGGAAGAACTCGAATCTTCGACCTCCGCTGTATCAGAGCGGCATTCTAACCAACTGAACTACTGACCCAGCAAAAAGTATCCCACATCAAAAAGAGATATTCAGACAGTCGCGTTTGGATTTGACCGTTTTCGTGTAAACGGTATTCTCTATAAAGGAGGTGATCCAGCCGCACCTTCCGGTACTGCTACCTTGTTATGACTTAACCCCAATCACCAACCCCACCGTAGGCGGCGTTCTCTTGCGTTAAACTACCGACTTCGGGTGAAATCGACTCTCATGGTTTGACAGGCGGTGTGTACAAGACCCGGGAACGTATTCACCGCTGCATTCTGATCAGCGATTACTAGCGATTCCAACTTCATGTCCTCGAGTTGCAGAGGGCAATCTGAACTGGGGCGTCTTTTAAGGATTAGCTTTGCCTTGCGACATTGCGACCCATTGTTGGCGCCATTGTAGTACGTTTGTAGCCCGACCCGTAAGAACCATGATGACTTGACGTCATCCACACCTTCCTCTCGCTTGACGCGAGCGGTCCCCTAAGAGTTCCCGGCATTACCCGCTGGCAACATAGGGCGTGGGTTGCGCTCGTTGCAGGACTTAACCTAACATCTCACGACACGAGCTGACGACAGCCATGCAGCATCTGTCTCCGCACCTACCGAATAGAAGACAACCATCTCTGGAAGTCGCGTGCGGGATGTCAAGGGTCGGTAAGGTTTCTCGCGTAGCATCGAATTAAACAACATACTCCACCGCTTGTGCGGGTCCCCGTCAATTCCTTTAAGTTTTAATCTTGCGATCGTACTCCCCAGGCGGTGTGCTTAACGCGTTAGCTACGTCACTGATACCCCGAAGGGAACCAACAACAAGCACACATCGTTTAGGGCGTGGACTACCAGAGTATCTAATTCTGTTTGCTACCCACGCTTTCGTCCCTCAGTGTCAGCAATGATCCAGAAGACTGCCTTCGCCATTGGTGTTCTATCTGATATCTACGGATTTCACCCCTACACCAGATGTTCCATCTTCCTCTATCACGCTCCAGCCTGCCAGTATCAAAGGCAGTTCCAGGGTTGGGCCCTGGGATTTCACCTCTGACTTAACAAACCACCTACGGACGCTTTACGCCCAGTAAATCCGAACAACGCTTGCACCCTTCGTATTACCGCGGCTGCTGGCACGAAGTTAGCCGGTGCTTTTTCTATCGCTACTGTCATCATCTTCACGATTAAAAGAACTTTACAACCCGAAGGCCTTCTTCATTCACGCGGCATGGCTGGGTCAGAGTTTCCTCCATTGCCCAATATTCTTAGCTGCTGCCTCCCGTAGGAGTCTGGACCGTGTCTCAGTTCCAGCGTGGCTGATCGTCCTCTCAGACCAGCTATGGATCATCGCCTTGGTAGGCCATTACCCCACCAACAAGCTAATCCAACGCGGGCACATCCATCACCGATAAATCTTTCCCGTTTCCGGCGTATGCGGTATTAGCGTTCGTTTCCAAACGTTATTCCCCAGTGATGGGCAGTTTCCCACGCGTTACTCACTCGTGCGCCACTAGCTCCACAGGGCAAGCCCTGCTTCACCCGTTCGACTTGCATGCCTAAGACCTGCCGCCAGCGTTCGTTCTGAGCCAGGATCAAACTCTCAAGTTCTAAAAAACTTGGGTTTAAGCCCTGTGCATTAAACAACACTGACATAATATCAGTTCGTCTTTACATATATATAATTCGCAAGACAAGTTTTTAACGAGGTTTAATATGTAAACCTACTACCTGTCTAGGATATGCACATTGACTTAGTCAAAGTTTGGATATTTCCAAATTCAACTGTCTGCATATCTCTTCTTGAACAGATTCTTGATTTGCATCAAAAATCTTTTGATGAGCTGCTTTTATTCACAATGTTTGCGAGTTTATCAGGAACCCTATTCGTTTGGTCGTTCCGATAACCGCAGAATTTCAGGGGTTGAGAGTTTTTTTGATTTGTTCCCAACTTGAAAGCTCGCATAGTATGTGCCCTATTCCGAAAAAAGTCAAGCGATTTTTAGAAAATAATTTTACGAAAATTTATTTATCGCCCACAAAAAATCGTCAACGTCCTGAAAATTCGGCATTTTTTTAATTGAAATTTTTTTTAGTTTTTTTGATTTTTTTATCAAACCGTCCACGCCACGATTCGGTTTTTCGGCAAAATCTGATTCGGTTTTATAAAAAAACGCCCGAAAAATCGGGCGTTTTATATTTTATTTAACGAATCGCGTCATCAGAATCGGTACATAAAGCCCATTTTGACCATCGGATAAAACTTGTTATCGTTCAATTCGTGCTGGGCATCGGCCAACGCTTCGCGCGTGACGGCGTCAACCTGGGCCTGTAATGCGCTGTCGCCGGCAACAGTATCCCAGCCTGTGCCGTTCCAATGTTCCAGTCCTTCAAACGGGACATCCAAATCCAGTTGGGCGGCCTTGTTAGTGAACACAACGCCTGCGTCCATATAAATCTTGAACCCGGCAAACAGACCTAAATCAAAACCAGTCCCCAGGTATGGCCCCGAATATTTCCAGTCTGCGTGCGCAGTCCCCTGGACGGAATTGCCGGTATAGCGATACATTTCGTCCATCAATTTGAATTCATACGATTCGTTTGGCATACCGTCAATATGGCCTGCCAAATTCGCATCTATATCTGTTTTTCCCAGATAATAACCACCGGTCAGGCGCACACCACCCAAGAACCACGTATTACCAAATGGGTAAAAGTCCAACAATGCGGCGGCGTGATATGATTTTATTTCGCCATCTTTGACCGTCAGATTATCACCGACATCAACCCCATCGTCACCCATAAACGAATCAACCCCAGAATTTATTGCCGATTTTATCGGGCGCGTGCTGGCAAAATCCAGACGAACACCGAAACGCTTGGCCCAAAAGGAATCAAAGTCTTTGTTCGCATAACCAACAAAACCGTTTAATCCACTGGTTGCAGATACCCCCACACCAACCTGGACGCCATGGGGAAATTTTGTCTTTGTATTTGTTGCAGGCGCGTCATCTGCAAATGCGCACGGCGACACCGCCATCATCGCAACCGCACCGAACATACTGATTGTGTATTTTTTCATTTTTTCTCCTGGGGTTGTTATATTGACTATATTCATATACTAGCGGAACTGCAATGCGACAACAAGTAAAAAACGTTTTTCCACAAAAACCTGTTCAAACGAAAGCGTTTTTGTGATATTATTCAAAGTATGAATACCAAGATTGCAATTTTATCGTCCCTGGTATGTTTATTCGGGGCAAATGTGGTGCGTGCGTCGGACTGCGTCGGCACGGGCTGTGATATTGAACCAATGGGCGCGCGCCAGGTTGCGGTATCTGAACCGCGCCAGTTGGGAATAATCCAGACGCCAATCGTTGAATACAGCCAGCCTGTGGAATACGTCTATGCCGAACAAATCCCTATGCGCCAGGTCAAGATGTTATCTGTGAAACCGGTTGCGCCGGATAATCGCGCACCGTTATGGGACGGAACACACGAAAAATATCAACCACGCGGATATGATAAAACCGTGGATTGGCGTGATGGCGTGCCAATCTGGGACGATTCCATTGTTTCATACCAGGACAAGGATTTTTCAGACTGGTTCTTGGAACCGTTACCAGAAATTTATGAACAAGATATCCAGGCCACGCCCGATATTGCTGTCCAGATGTATAATCAGAATATGAACGACGCAATCGCAACACGCGCACGTATAGAAGAATTATTGACGCCACAAAGGCCCCAGGATAATCTGTGGACGAATAACACGGTTGCACCACGCGCCACATACACTGCCCAGGATATGACTGAAACAGTTCAAACTGTATTTGGGCGCAGTGACGGTTGCCCGTTTGATACTGATGCCGAATGCGATATTTGGCGCCGCAAACCCATCATGCGCGAGGCTGTTGCCCCACGCAGTCGTAAAATACAAGATGTCCGTATGGCGGAATTCGTTGACGCGGCGCGTTGCGACGCAAATATTGACGCATCAAATCCGGCGGCGGCACCGTTGCTGGCCCGGTATAAAATGTTGCTGAATTCGGCACGTGCGTGTTGCACTGATGGCATGGCATATTCATTGCGTCGTGCAGGGGCGTCTGATGGTCTGGTCTATAAATTTATGGCAGATGACGCCAACTTTTATGGCTTTGGCACACGTTGTCTGATGATGACTGACAATGAATTGGATACAAAATATCCAAACACATCAACGGCGGCGGTGGCGGCCGACGTTCGCAATGGTTGTCTGTGCCGTGGACGCCAATGGTTTAATGCAATGCTGGCACCGTTTAATGACGCATACGCGGCCGTCCCAGAATTCAAAGACGCCAAGTTTAATTATACATACACCGATGGCCTGGGGCGCGAGATTACGGTATCAGTAAACAACGACGTCCAAAATGTAATGTACCAATTGGCTCAATGTCCATAAAAACCGCCCTGGGCGGTTTTTTTTAGTGAGAAAGTGATAGAGTGAGAGAGTGATATAGTGAGAAAGTGACAAAGTGATATAGTGATTTAGTTTAAGAACAGAAAACTATTCGTGTGTCGCCTGCGGACTGCGTCCTTGCCGCATCCTGCGCTTCGCTTGGATTCA
>OQWM01000341.1_pt1 | contig 28522 bp, 24 predicted proteins | sample 1691531 | NCBI WGS metagenome assembly OQWM01 (sample SAMN03418257, study PRJEB22391) | human gut metagenome | biome: human-gut; feature: organic feature; material: feces | host: Homo sapiens | place: Tanzania | collected 2013-01
ATATAGTAATGGTCCTGGTGCTTCTTTTTCGATATCAATATTAAATCCACGAAGCTTATCTCTATATTCATCCAGATCATATGTAAAGAATAACATTGGTCTGTCAAGAACTGCATAATCAAACATTACAGAAGAATAATCTGTGATCAGGATGTCTGTAATGATATATAAATCTTCAATAGATTCATAATCCGTAAGATCATACACAAATCCATCTGCTGGAACTCCTTTCCAGCCTTTTGCTGAAAAGTGATGCAGTCTTAAGATCAATACATATTCATCTGAAAATTTTTCTTTCATCTTCTCAAGATCTAGCATTAATTCAAACTTATCACGCACTCTCCATGTTGGTGCATACAATACAATTTTTTTATCCATAGGCAACTGATACTTCTTCTTGATCGTATCACATTCTTCTTTTGTGGCATTTGAAATAAAGTCATTTCTAGGATAACCTGTTTCAATCAGTCTTTCTCTATTGATTTTAAAAGATGTTTGAAATACACGGGTACAAAATGCATTAGGACTGATCATATAATTGTATCTTGCGACATCTACATCGTAGGAATGACACATCTGTTCATAACTAACTCCAGATCGATAGAACGTTGTATCTTCACTTACATCAATATCGTGAGCTAATCGTTTTAACGGAGTTCCGTGCCAGGTTTGTAGATAAACCTGATTCTCTTTTTTAAAGATGTATGTAGGAAGTTTACAATTGACAACCCATAATTTTGCCTTGGACAAATAATAGAAATAAGGAATGCTGAAATACTCCTTTATTTCAGCTCCTTCAATATGAATATTCTTTTCTTTATGATTTTTTATAAACCAAATAAAACGATATCCATCAAATCGTGGATCTTGTTTCATTTGTTCATAAATAGCTTTAGGATTATCAGAATAGCCACGACCATGAAAAGATATAAATATGACAAGTTTTTCATCCACTTTAAATAAGCGATATGTTAACTTATATGCCAAGCGAATACACTTTCCCGCTAACTTTTTAATCGGTCTTAAAAGTTTTATAAGCATGGCTATCCCCTCCTTTTTACTTAAATACTTCCTCTACAATATGCTTTGACGCATTTCCATCGTCATAACAACAGAAACGTTTATAGAATTCTTCATAACGTTCTTTATATTCTTCATTGATTTGATCAATATTCAAAATCGCATTCACAACTTCTTCGCTTGTATATAATAGTGGACCTGGAACCTCCGTATTCATATCAATATAGAATCCTCGTAATTGATTTTTATACTTTTCAATATCATATGTATAGAATAGTACTGGTCGTTTCAAGTTCGCAAAATCAAAGAATACACTTGAATAGTCTGTGATACAAATATCACTAATCAAATAAATCTCACTAATATCATCATACTTACTTAAGTTATACACAAAACCTTCAAGCCCTGTTGTATCAATGTTATCCGCAATATAATGGTGTGTTCTTAATAAAACAACATATTCATCAGATAATTTTTCCATCATTAACTTTAAATCTAAAGCCAATGTGAATTTATATTCACCTTTTCCATAATGCTCATCATCACGCCATGTTGGTGCATATAAAATAGTTTTCTTATCTTCTGGAATACCCAGCTTTTTTCTTAAGTCTTTGGCAATTTGATCTTTGTTTGACCAATATAAAATGTCATTTCTTGGATATCCATATTCAAGCATCTTACCTTCATACATAAAACAACTTCTAAATGTTTTCGTACTAAATGGATTGGCACTTACTAAATAATCCCATTCTTGTCTTTGACGATAGAATTGCTGTTTATATTTTGGTGATGCCGAAGTTACTTCTTCTTGATCGAACACAAGACGTTTTAATGGTGTACCATGCCAAGTCTCAACAAATACTTGTCCTTCTCTTTTGCGATACCATAATGGTTGTCTAACATTAAACACAAAATATTTGCTGACAGCTAAATAATAAGCATATTTAAAAGAGAAACGCTTTACAACTTCTGCTCCATAAGGAACTTCATGCCCATCATTCAAAGCCCATACACATTTATATTTGCCTGGATAATTCTTAGCAATATATTCATATATATATTTAGGGCTGTCTGAGTAATTTTTAGCCATAAATGTTTCAAATAAAATTGTGTTTTCCTGAATCGGTTTCTTTGAATAGATATGATAATAAGCTAATTTAAATAGCACATTCCTATTTTTGAAGACTCTAAAGAATTTTTTAACCCCTAGTTTTCTTCGTACACAACTTTGGACACCCTTTAAGTCACGATTTTGTAGATAAGCTACCATTTTTTTAGAATTACGCTTATATCGATTCATAACTTCAGGACGAATACCATCGATAGTTTTTGCGATTCGTTCGAAGTATTCAGTACGCCATAAATCATCTTGACTATTCTGACTCATATACACGACATCCGTCCATTCTCTTGTACCTTCTATCTCTTTTTCTTTGGTAGATGTCGTTTTCACTTTTGCAGACACCATATCTACATTTTTTCTTCCCTCCAACTTTTCCAATCTTAAAGAAAGCTCTCGGATACTCTGTAGAAGCAAAGGAACCATTTCTGACGATATTGCCATCAGTGAATCTGATATTGAATGCCCCGGCAGCTGTTTTCCAAGTCAATTTGTAGTAATTATAATACTGCTGAAACACCACCCTATTATTCTGTCTGAGGGCTGAACCATTGCTCAGATACTCAATATCTATTTTGAGCCGACCTGAATTCATGTTCTGGTCTGCACCGGAAAGCTGCCAAGGATTAATCTTTTTATTACCATCGTAGTAATACAGATAGAGGATTATCTCATTATTGGTGGATGTTCCTGTCCACGGAATATAATTTGTCTTAGATACGCCATCCGTCATACTATTAGGCCCCTTATCAGATATTGAGAACTTACAGTCTTCCAAAGAATACTTGTGCTTCAAGTTATATTCTAATTTCTTCAAGCCGGATTTGTCTGTAACTGTAAGTTTGGAAGACCCCGAATAGCTGTACTCTTTAGGGCGATAAGTAATAGTATTATAGTAATACGGGTTGTTCTGATCCCAGTCTTTACCAACGAACTCTGCTTCTTCAGTTGTCCATTTGCCTCTATAATCGGAATTCGAGAGCTTTAACTTATAGTCATGACCGATAAGGAGTTCATCACCATCTTTGAGCCGCGTGCCGTCCTCGTACATCACATAGATGTCGTCAGGGAAAACCTGCTCCGTCACATTGACTGTAAATGACATTGTTTTGCCTGTCTGGTCCGTCACTTTTATGGTAACCGGGCCGGTCTTGTCTGTGGTCGTCGCTTTGGCATATTGTGACCAATACACATCTCCAGAATGCTTCAACGTGAGGGCATTTCCGCTCTCGACACTCCACTTGACCTGAAATCCTTCATCTACGTAGAAATACGCGCTGGTGTTCATGTCCATTCTGTAGGTGCCGCCGTTTATTATAGTAGTGGATTTCGGTCCGCGCACAATCAGTTCGCCAGGGAAGCCTTCGGCCTCTCTTGTCAATTTGAACTGTAATTTCCTCTCCGTCTCAAACTTTTTGTCGTATGCAGTGACAGTTACGTCGGCAGTGCCGAATCCGTCGCCGTTGTACAATGTATAAGCCGCACGCTTGTCAGCGGTCCCTACAGGCAGAGGCCGGAACTCCTTGCAGATGGACTCATTTGAGCAGGAAATGGTAACATCGCCGGATATGCTGATGTCCGGTCCGACGGAGACAGTAATATCGGGATAGTAAGGATCGTACGAAGAAGGGTAGATCTGGTCCCAGATGACTTCATCTCCATCCTTCAGTATGATTGTCTTATAGTCACCGGTGCTTCCGATGCGCTTATTATAACCGACTATCAGGCGGGAGTCTATATCTTTGATTGTGACCTGGACAGTTTTAGTGCCGGCTTCCCCGGATTTGATGGTTATAGTCGTATTGCCTTTTTTCAGACCGGTAAAGACCGCCTTCCCTTCATTGAAAGACAACGACAGATATTCCGAATCGTATTCCCAGTCAAGAGATGCGGCGTTGGCCTTTTCCGGCTCAACGGTCATTTCCAATACGGTTTCATATCCTGTATACAGGAACAATGTCTCCGGCACGGTAAAGGATGTTACCGGAACAGGCTTCACCCTGACAGCGACTGTCGCTTGAGCGTTTCCGCATCTGGCCGTGATTGTGGCATTGCCCGGCGCATAGGCCATGACAGTTCCGCTCATCACGGTTGCCACGTCTTCATTGTCACTGCTCCATTCGACTATGGCCGTGTAGATTGCTTCTGAAGGTACGACGTCATACAGGATATAGGCACTGTCGCCCTGCAGCAGTTCCAGATATCCGCTGGCCGGCTCAACGACAAGAATCTCGGTTACAGTAAGGTCTGTCTTTTCGTCTTTGCGGCATCCCGGCATCAGTAATGCCGCGGCTGTGATCGCTGCGCCCAAGCGTATGAATAGTCTGCTGAGTCTGTGTAAATTCATGGCATATTACGTGTTAGAGTTCTACTTTAATTAGCATTCAGTGTTGTATTCAAGTTTCTGTGTATAGAAGATTAGCGAGAAAAATGTAACTTTGCGACGAAATAGGAGTAAACGCGGTTATGATGACGGCATATATATTGGCAGCTTTGATTATAGGGTTTGTTGCCGGGGGAGCCATCTCCTGGGCAGTCTTTCATGGCAGACTTTCCGAGTCTAAGTCCAGGATTGATGTGCTTTCAGCGCAGAACGAAATGCAGAAGGCGGCGCGGGAGGATGACGAGCGTCACCATAAGGAGAGCCTTGCGGCCCAGGAAGCACGCTTCGCCCAGACTTTGGCAAAGGTGACGGCCGAACTCAAGGTCGCGACAGAGGATATGTTGAAACAGCGGCAGAAGGAATTTTCGCAGTCAAGCGCCGAGAACATCGGACAGATAGTCGGACCTCTCAAGGATACCATCGACAGGATGAAGCAGGCCATGAACGACAGCACAATGAAGCAGACGGCAATGAGCGGGGAGATGAAGGCCGGCATCGAGAATATGATGAAAATGAGCGAGGCCGCCCGCAAGTCTGCCGATGAACTCGCCCGCGCATTCCGTCATGGCAACAAGGTGCAGGGTGACTGGGGTGAGGCTGTCCTTGATGAACTGCTGCAGTCTCAAGGACTTACGAGAGGCGTACACTATGATGTGCAGACAGTTCTGCGTGATGCTGACGGCAGGACTGTGCGTTCTGAAAGCGGAGGGACACTTCGTCCGGATGTCATTCTGCACCTCGATCAGAACCGCGACGTCATCATAGACTCAAAAGTTTCCCTTTCCGCATTCATGGACTATGTGAACGCTTCGGATGAACAAGAACGCAGTCGGGCTCTTTCGGCTCACCTCGTCAGCCTGAACTCACACGTCAAGGAACTTTCGGCGAAGGACTACTCGTCTTATGTAAAGCCTCCGAAAATCTGCATGAACTATGTGATTATGTTTGTCCCGAACACCGGTGCCCTCTGGACAGCGCTTAATGCTCAGCCGGACTTGTGGCGTCAGGCTATGGAAAAGAATGTGTTCATCGCCGATGAGCAGACTCTTTACGCCGCGCTACGCATAATTGACATGACATGGACGCAAATCAAGCAGGTGGAAAGTTACCAGAAAGTCTTTGCCCTTGCCGATGAGATGATGGATCGTGTCGGCCAGTTTATGAAAAAATATAGGGACATCGGAGATGCCTTATCAAAGGCTCAGAAACTCTACGATGAGGGAGAGAAGAAACTTGAGCCTTCAGGACAGAGTATACTCCAGACCTGCGCGAAGCTTGAGAGGCTCGGTGCCCGCCAAAGCGTGAGAAATCCGTTGCCTTCAGAAGAGGGAGCATGAATTTTTATTCATATCTTTGCAGACTTAAATTTAATAATATACCAATGGCACAAAAACCTTCGATTCCAAAGGGAACAAGAGACTTCGGACCGGTCGAAATGGCCGGACGCAATTATATATTCGATACAATACGTTCTGTATTCAGGACTTACGGATACGCGCCGATTGAGACTCCGTCGATGGAGAACCTTTCCACCCTAATGGGAAAATACGGAGAGGAGGGCGACAAACTTCTGTTCCGTATCCTGAATTCGGGAGATGCGTTCAACGGAATCGATTTCAAAGAATATGAAGTTGATCCGTCGGCCTCCGACAACCCGGAGAAAGGGCCTTTCTACAACTGCCGCGCGCTCACTAACCGTGTGTGTGAAAAAGGGTTGCGCTACGATCTCACTGTGCCGTTCGCGCGTTTTGTGGTCCAGCACCAGAACGAGCTCTCCTTCCCGTTCAAGAGGTTCCAGATTCAGCCGGTGTGGCGTGCCGACCGTCCGCAGAAAGGGCGCTACCGCGAGTTCTATCAGTGCGATGCAGATGTCATCGGCTCTACATCTCAACTCAATGAACTTGAACTTGTGCAGATTGTGGACAGGGTTTTCGGCCTGTTCGACGTGCGCGTGTGCATAAAGATTAACAACCGCAAGGTGTTGACGGGACTTGCCGAAATCTGTGGATTCCCGGATAAGGTCGTGGACATCACGGTTGCCATAGATAAGATTGACAAGATTGGACTTGAGGCAGTTGAGGCGGAGATGTTGGAGAAGGGACTGACGGAGACGGCGATTAAGGTCATCGAGCCGGTGCTTCAGATGAGCGGCACGACTGCGGAGAAGATTGCCCTCATGCGTGCCCTGTTTGACGGAGGCTCGGCATCTGGAATTGTGTCCGACACCGGACTTCGTGGAATTGACGAATTGGAGGAACTGTTCGGCTACATTGATGCTGCCGGGATTTTGCAGCAGGTCGAGATCGACCTTTCGCTTGCCCGTGGCCTCAACTATTACACCGGAGCCATATTTGAGGTGAAGGCGCTTGACTTTGCCATAGGAAGCATCTGCGGGGGAGGGCGTTACGACAACCTCACGGGAATATTCGGCCTTCCTGGCATGTCCGGCGTGGGAATCTCCTTCGGCGCCGACCGCATCTACGACGTGCTGAAGGGCTTGGACAAATTCCCCAAGGGCGTGACTGACAGTGCCGGGGTCCTTTTCGCGAACATGGGTACGGACGAGGTTAAATATCTGCTTCCGGTTGTGAAGGCGCTTCGCGAGTCTGGCGTTGCCTGTGAAATTTTCCCTGAGTCCGGCAAACTCAAGAAGCAGTTTGACTATGCCGACCGTCGGCACATTCCGTTCATCTCTATCTGCGGAGGCGACGAGGCCGCAGCGCAGAAGGTGAACTTCAAGAATCTCTCTACAGGGGAGCAGACTTCCTTTGACAGGGCAGACATCGCCGGAATGATGACGTTCCTTGGGCTGTAGAAATGACTTTTGATGCCTCGAACGGAGGAATTTTGGAAAATATTGCAAAAAGTTCAATAAAAGTTTGCGGCATCAAAAAATTGTTGTACCTTTGCAATCCCATTCGGGAAAAGCGCATTTGAAGGGGCTTACGGATGGAGAGATAATAAGATTCCTGAATAGCTCAGTTGGTTAGAGCATCTGACTGTTAATCAGAGGGTCGCAGGTTCAAGTCCTGCTTCAGGAGCAACATCGCGGGGTAGAGCAGTTGGTAGCTCGTCGGGCTCATAACCCGGAGGCCGGAGGTTCGAGTCCTTCCCCCGCTACCAGGAAGAGGCATTGAAATAGAAATTTCAGTGCCTTTTTTGTTTCTTTTATTTTTTTCATATTTCTATAATGCTTAATTTTGTAGGTTAGGAAATTTAGGAGAGTCATTTTGCGCTCTTCAGAACCTCAAGACTGCCATTATGGACATTGACCTTCTTTCAAAAATGGTGTATGACCTGATTCTCGACAACGACAGAGTCGCGTTGCCGGGAGTGGGATGCTTTGTGGCCGAGATTGTGCCGGCGAGCTTCTCCGACAAGGGTTATACGATAAATCCTCCGTATAGGAAGCTTTATTTCAGGAGTAAGCCGGACGACGGCGAACTGCTTGTGAAACTCTACGCGAAGTCTAACGGCGTCGCGGAAGAAGATGCCAGAAGGATTCTGACAGAGTTTCTTGCGGAGATGAAGGATATACTTTTCGCCCGCAAGGTGATTGTTTTCCCGGGACTCGGGCGTCTTCGCGCCACGAGGGAGAACAATCTTTTCTTTGTCGCGGATGAGGCTCTTGACATCTATCCGGAGGGCTTCGGTCTTGAACCGCTGTCTCTGAAGACTCACAAGGAAACTGAACAGGAACTCTCAGCCACTATGGACGAGCTTGGGGACATTCTTGGCTCCGGTGCGGTGGACGAGCCGGTGGCAGGAACAGTTGAAGAACCGGCGGCTGAAGAGGAGAAAACAGAACCGGTTGCTGAGCCGGTTGAAGAACCGGCGGCTGAAGTCGTTGCAGAGCCAGTTGCAGAGCCGGTGACCGGAGATACGAGGAAAATGTCCACCGGGAAAATCGTCCTAATAACTCTTGCCTCGCTTTTGGGTCTGGCTGCGGTTCTGTTCGGCATCTTCGTGCTGCTGGTCAACTGCTTCCCCGACTTCCTTGACTCGCTGCTCTACACGAAAGAAGAACTCTACATAATCAATTACAGGTTGTAAAGAGGAGAATCGATGTTTGAACTGATTTATCCGGTGGATCCGGCGCCCATATTGCCCTCCCTCACGGCAGACTCGCCTCGTGACGGGCGTCTTGACGGTGAGGTTTTCCCTATCGTTGAGGAGAGTGGGCTTGTGGTTGGCCGTGCTTCTCGCTCATATTGTCATGGTGGCTCACGCCTTCTGCATCCTGTGGTACATCTTCACATAATAGACCGCGAGGAGCGGATATATCTCCAGAAACGTTCGATGAAAAAGGACATCCAGCCCGGAAAATGGGACACCGCAGTCGGCGGGCATGTCGGCTATGGGGAGAGTCTTGTCGAGGCGTTGCTGAGGGAATCGATGGAAGAACTGCACCTGACGCGCTTCAATCCTGTGTACATCGGAACATATCCGTATGATTCCGAAAGGGAGCGTGAGCTCGTCAACATATTCGCAGCTGTGGGCTCATTTGACATAAGTCCGGATCTTGACGAGGTTACGGACGGACGTTTCTGGACCATAGCTGAAATAGACGCTGCCATGGGAAAGAATGTCCTTACCCCCAACTTTGAAATGGAATTCGGAAGAATCCGGAACAAACTGCTGGCATTATTATAAGGAGATAAGTTAGAATACTTGCGACACGTGAATAAATGGACAGAATATCGGTAATATACGAGAATGCTCTCGGCGCTGCAGACGAACTGCACAGGATTGCCTTGGCGGTGAGAACGGAATATTTTCTTCTTTGCAACGAGAAATACCGCATCTCAGTGGTGCAGCACGCGCTTGAGCGCTTTGTGCAGATTGCGGACGCCACCGGAGCCGACATGCTCTACTCCGACTGCATCGAGAACGGGGCACGCCACCCTCTGATTGACTGTCAGATGGGCTCACTGCGAAACGACTTTGACTTCGGACCGGCGCTTTTGTTCCGCACATCTTCGTTCAGGAATGCCGTGGAATGTCAGACTGGCGAGGCAAACTACAGATATGCCGCACTTTATGATCTCCGCCTTCGCATGCGAAGCATCTTCCACATAAGGGAGTACCTATATGAATATGTCGAGGATGACTTGCGTCGAAGCGGCGAGAAGCAGTTTGACTATGTCGCCCCGTCCAACCGTGAGGTACAGAGAGAGATGGAAAAGGCCTGCACAGCACATCTTAAACGTGTCGGGGCATGGCTTGACGGACCGTGTCCGGATGCCCCTGAACCGGACACCCCTGCACATTTTGTGAGTGCACCCGGCAGTACGGAGGCTGTTGGCAACGCTCTGGAACAGACCGGATTTCCTGTTACTGCCTCTGTGATAATCCCGGTGTTCAATAGGGTCAAGACTATCGGAGATGCTGTCCGGAGTGCTCTGTCGCAGCGGTGTGACTTTGATTTCAATGTCATTGTCATCGACAATCACTCCACCGACGGCACAACCGATCTTTTGCGAAAGCTCTCCGCGGATGACCCGCGCCTCGTTCATATAATCCCGGAAGACGGAAATCTTGGAATCGGAGGCTGTTGGAACGCAGCCATTGACAGTCCCTGCTGTGGGCTCTATGCTGTCCAGCTTGACAGTGACGACATTTACTCCACTCCCGACGCGCTCTCGAAAATCGTGGACGGCTTTCTCTCGCAACACTGCGCGATGCTCATCGGATCATACACGATTACTGACTTCGACCTTAATCCCATACCTCCCGGCCTTATCGACCACCGCGAGTGGACGGATGAGAACGGGCACAACAATGCCCTGAGAATCAACGGCCTCGGTGCACCGCGTGCGTTTCGGACCGACATACTGCGACGGATTCATTTTCCAAACACGAGCTATGGTGAGGACTATGCGGTCGGACTGAAGCTTTCCGGGCAGTACCGTATCGGCAGGATTTACGAATCCCTTTATTATTGCCGCCGCTGGAGCGGAAACTCGGACGCTGCGCTGAGCATAGAGAGGCAGAACGTCAACAACCTCTACAAGGACAGCCTTCGCACGGTGGAGCTTCTCTCGCGGATTAGGCGGAATGCACGTCGCGCTCCTGCGACAACCTTGACGGCGAAGGTACGAAGAACTGAATGAAAATGAAGGACAACAACGAAATACAGAAATTTGTCAACGATCAGCTCTCCTGCTGGCCGCTTGCCTGCGCAAACTTCAGAGCGCTCAAGAACGTAAAGACCAAGACTCTCAACATCGGAGGAATGGACGTCATCGTGCAGCACAACCCGGCGAGGATGATTTCTTCGGCAGCAAAGCTCGACAAGACTTCAGTCGCGAAGCGCCCCTGCTTTTTCTGCAACCGTTTTCCGGAACAGACTTACATCCGCTTCGAGGGACGCAAGGGCAAGAAATACGACATACTGCTCAATCCCTATCCTATTTTTCCGGATCATCTCGTGATTGCGAGCACAAGGCACTGCGACCAGTCCATCTGGAAGCGCTACATAGACATACTTGATCTTTCCAGAAAATATCAGGACTACACTTTCTTCTACAATGGTCCCCATTCCGGAGCCTCCGCACCTGACCACCACCATTTTCAGGCCGCTCCGAACGGACTTATGCCTTTGGAGAACGATGTGCGGAGGATGCTTGCACAGGTGCGGGTCTCTTCAGTGAAGGATGAGGAACCCTCATCGCCCGTTCCTGAGCTGACCTATCTCACATCGGTTCAGGATGCGCAGCTCTTCCACTACAACAAGTTCGTGAACGGTGTCTTCGTCCTTCGCGCGGCGACCTCAAAATCAGCCGCAAAGATTTTCTACAGACTTCTCGACTGTGCCGACACTCCGCAAGGGGAGAGTGAACCGTTGTTTAATCTTATGTCGTGGTATGCCGACGGCGAGTATTGCTCAATCGTTGTGTTCCGCACCGCGCACCGTTCGCATCACTACTTCTCCGACGGCCCCGAACATCTTACGATGAGTCCCGGCTGTGCCGACATGGGAGGCTGCTTCATCGCCCCGGTGCCGGAGGACTTCGAGAAGCTTGACGCGAAGCTCCTCACGGAAATGCTGGATGAAGTGACCCTGAGCAAGGAGGCGCAGCGCAAGATTGTCCGCCGTCTCACACGCACGCAGCCTCATATAAGCGTAGGCATAATGTCAGCGGAACGGATTGAGTTTCAGATGTATCCGGACGGGGGAGGCACGCGCGTCGCAACCTACCGCGAGGGCAAGATTGACTATGACGGCGCTCTCTATGACGAACTTTTTTTCGAGGAACAGACCCCTTCGACTTTCTTTGCCGAGCCGACATTTGAACTTCACGACGTCACAATAGGCAAGGGATTTCACTGGGAACGCCGTGAAACACAGAAGTTTGCAGGGGCTTTGAAGATCATCGTCGAGAACAATGAACTCACGGCAATCAATGTGATAGGTGTCGAGGACTATCTTCTCAGCGTCATATCTTCCGAGATGAACCAGAACTCTCCGGAGGAGTTCCTGAAGGCCCACGCCGTGATATCCCGTTCATGGGTTATGGCTCAGCTCGCTCATCACGGGAAAATTGCCTGCGATGCCGCCGAACGGGAAAGTTTTCTGAAGTGCAGGAATATAGAGGAAGTTGTCACTTGGCTTGCGATGCACCGCCATTCCGTAGGAAATGAATCGCCTGTTCCGGAAGCTCCGTCAGGTGAAACGGAATATATCCGATGGTATGACCGCAGCGATCACCGTAACTTTGATGTCTGCGCCGATGACCACTGCCAGCGCTACCAGGGACTCACCAGGGCCACCGAGACTTCTGTCCAAAAGGCCATTGACGCGACATGGGGGCAGGTCCTGACCTTCGAAGGTGAATTGTGCGACGCGCGTTTCTCGAAATGCTGCGGCGGAACTACAGAACTCTTCTCAACCTGCTGGGCGGCAGATGACAAGGCCTATCTTCCGGCATTGCCCGACACACCAGGACATCTCCCTCTCGATACAGCGAATGCCGATGGCACCATCGTCGCCCCGTTCTGCTCGCTTGCGGACAGTCCGCTTCTCGCGAGGGTCTTCAATAGCTATGATCGTGAAACCACCGACTTCTATCGTTGGACGCAGGTGTATGAACTCCGTGAACTTTCGGCTCTTGTACGCGAAAAGAGCGGTGTCGACATCGGTGAACTCACTGCTCTCGAACCTTTGGCGAAAGGGGCTTCCGGGAGGATATTCAGGCTTCGCGTGGTCGGGACAAAGAACAGTTTCATTGTCGGAAAGGAACTGGAAATAAGACGTATACTCTCCCCGTCACATCTAAGAAGTTCGGCCTTTGACGCCGAGTTCACATCCGACGGCAGGGTAATCCTCCGTGGCCTTGGCTGGGGGCATGGTGTGGGGCTGTGCCAGATCGGTGCGGCTGTCATGGCAGACAGGGGATATGGCTACAGGGCCATTCTCGAACATTATTATCCCGGCACTCAGATTTCAGAATCGCTCTCGAAATGACGACAAACAGCAAGAACATATCTCCGTGGCTTTGGGTGCCCACGCTCTATTTTGCAGAGGGCATACCCTATTTCGCCGTTAACAGCATATCCGTCACGATGTTCACGAAAATGGGCGTCAGCAACGGCACGATGGCTCTCTTCACGAGCCTTCTCTATCTCCCGTGGGTGATAAAGCCGCTGTGGAGTCCCTTTGTAGACATCATTCGCACCAAACGATGGTGGGTCATGGCGATGCAGGTGGTGATGTCGCTCTGTTTCATTGCCCTCGCCCTGTCACTGCCTTCCAATGCCGGAACGCTTGCCGCGCACCGCGCTCCTGACGGTTCTGCCTCAATCTCGCTTTTCACTGTCACTCTGATAATATTCTGGATAATGGCATTCGCCAGCGCGACTCACGACATCGCAGCCGACGGATTCTACATGCTCGGTCTGACCCCGGGGGAGCAGTCCCTATTTGTCGGCATACGCAGCACTTTTTACCGGCTGGCCTCTGTCTTTGGACAGGGCGTCCTGGTTGTGATTGCCGGTGTCCTTGAGACCCGCCTCGGCGACGTTCCAAAGTCGTGGTTCTGGACAATAGTCCTGACTGCCGCGATCTTCGCGCTTGTCACTCTGTGGCACAGTTTCGCGCTTCCACACCCATTGTCAGACAGGTCCGTAGCGGCCAGTTCTCGCGAGTTTTCATCCGGACATGGCGGCAATACAAAAGAAAATGGTATCGGCCTTATATTCAGAGACTTCGGTAGAACATTCGTAACATTCTTCAAAAAGCCACGCGTCATTCCAGCCCTCGCGTTCCTGCTGCTCTACCGTCTTCCTGAGGCCTTCCTTATCAAGATGATGAACCCCTTTCTTCTCGCTCCGGCTGAGAATGGCGGGCTCGGGCTCACTACGACTCAGGTCGGCGCCGTCTATGGGACAGCCGGAGTCGTTGCCCTCACTGTGGGGGGCATACTCGGTGGAATGGCCGTCGCGAAATGGGGACTCAAGCGCTGCCTCTGGCCGATGGCACTCTCTCTTGCGCTTCCGTGTCTTGCATTTGTCTGGCTCAGCATCGCGCTGCCCTCGTCGATTTGGACCATTGGAGTATTCGTGTGTCTCGATCAGTTCGGATATGGGTTCGGATTCACGGCCTACATGCTCTACATGATATATTTCTCGCAGGGTGAATTCAAGACATCTCACTACTCTCTCTGCACAGCCTTCATGGCCCTGAGTATGATGCTGCCTGGAATGGTTGCGGGCTACCTCCAGGAGGCTCTTGGCTACACCGGCTTTTTCTGGGCAGTAGGCCTCTGCTGCCTTGTAACTGTTTTTGTGACAACATTCTTGAAAATAGAACCTGAATATGGTAAGAAATAAGAATATATACGTCGTCCTCATCGCCGCATTCACCGCGCTTTCATCACATGTCCTTGTGGGACAGGAATATCCGGACTCGCTCACCCCTCCTGCGACGGATTCGCTGATTGCGGCTCCTGTTTGTACGAATGTTCATGCGCCATTGGTCCGGACAGGCATAGAGGTGCTCCGCGACCGTGGATTTGATGTTCTTCAGGGAAAACGCATAGGGCTCGTGACCAATCCGAGCGGTGTTGACAGCAAGCTCAATTCCACGATAGACATTCTCTACAGCGCAAAAGGTGTGAAACTGGTCGCTCTCTACGGCCCGGAGCACGGCGTCCGTGGAGACAAGTATGCAGGAGACAAGGTGGGGGAAGAGACGGACCTCACCACGGGGCTTCCGGTCCATTCTCTCTATGGTGCATCACGTAAGCCGACTGCAAAGATGCTGGAGGGGCTTGATGCAGTAGTCTATGACATACAGGACATCGGTGTGCGCTCCTACACTTTCATCAGCACGCTTGGCCTTGTCATGGAGGCCTGCGGCGAACTCGGCATAGAGGTCATCGTGCTTGACCGTCCCAATCCTCTTGGCGGTCTCAAGGTTGAGGGCCCGCTCGTTCGTGACGGCTACCATTCGTTCATCAGCCAGTACAAGATACCTTATGTATATGGGCTCACCGTTGGAGAACTGGCCTTGATGCTCAACAGCGAGGGCCTCAATTGCGGACAGCGCGGCACGCAAAAACCTGCTCGCTGCAACCTCACCGTCATTCCCATGGAGGGTTGGACACGGGATATGCTCTACATCGAGACGCGCCTCCCGTGGGTGCTTCCGTCCCCGAACATCCCTTTCTGTGACACTCCGCAGTACTATGCCTCAGCAGGAATCGCGGGCGAACTCTCTAACTTTCTGCAAATTGGCATAGGCTATACCCTTCCGTTCCAGGTCTTTGCCGCGCAGTGGATTGACCCGGCGGCGCTCAAGGCTGAACTTGACAGTTATGACCTTCCCGGCGTTGCGTTCCGTACTATAGTCTACAAGCCGTTCTCCGGCTCTCAGGCGGGGAAACTTGTCAAGGGCGTACAATATTTTTTCACTGACTATGAGAAGGCCTCCATCACAGAGGTGCAATTCCGTGTCCTTCAGGCTATTGCAAGGCTCTACCCGGACCGCCGAGCATTCGAGGCTGCAACTGCTGTCGGTGCATTCGATAAGGTCTGTGGCACAAATTATGTCAGAGAGGCTTTTGGCCGTCGCTATGAGTTTGATGACATTTCGCAATATTGGCATTCTGACGCGGAAAGATTCAGGGAAATGTCAAAGAAATATTGGCTCTACTGACAGCCGGTGGACACTATGTATAACCATGGAACATAATGCTTCGGGCATATATGTTTCCGCAAAAACTATTTTTATGAGAACATATCGTGCAGCAGTGGCGGCGATGCTCATCGCGCTGGCGGCATTCCAGACAGACGGATATGCCCAAAGCCGCCGTACATCGACATCTTCATCATCCGAAAGACAGTCTTCCTCATCGGCAAGGCAGTCTTCATCGTCCGCGAGGCGCTCGTCCTCTTCTGAAAGACAGTCATCGACAACGGCAAAACAATCTTCGTCAACGTCAAGACAGTCATCGTCATCGGCAAGACAATCTTCGTCAACGTCAAGACAGTCTTCGTCATCTGTAAGACAGTCCTCGTCAACGCCAAGGCAGTCTTCATCGTCTGCGAGGAGTAGTTCTTCGACTTCGCGGAAAACTTCATCATCGACGAGGCAGAGCGCGTCTTCATCATCGACAAGGCAGAGTGCATCTTCATCAGCGCGGCAGACTCCGACATCGGACAGGACAACTACCGTCGGACGACAGACCACAACGCGCCAGCCTGCCGCTTCATCGTCTGTAAGGAAGGCAAAATCCCTTGACGGGGACAACGGAACATCTTCTGTCCGTAATGCCACTACGTCAGAAAGATCCTCTTCCGTGAGGAACCTGCCTCCGACAAGTGCGGCTGCTCGTGCAGACGGCGACCGTCCGGGAGGCAACGTTGGCAACAATCCGCGTCCTGATGACCACCACGGCAAGCCGCAGCCTCCGCGCGACGACTTCCGCCCACAACATCCGCGTGACCGTGGCTACATAGATTTCGACCGCAGGCCGCCTCACCGCTTCTATGACCCGCATCACGACCACTGCTTCGGCTACAGGGTTCACGCCCTTCCGGCCGGCTACTGGTACCGCGACTGGCACGGTGTCCGCTACTACTGCTACAACGACATCTACTACCGCTACATTGACGGGTGCTACATCGTTTGCCGTCCGCCTTTCGGCACTTCGCTGGCCGCTGCAATCGTGGCCGACGCGACATGGACTGCCGTTCGTATCAGCTACTACAACACGCTGAACAATACCTACGACAAGATTAACTCCAACAATGCCTACATCGCTGAGCAGAACGAACAGATTGCGCGCAACAACGCGCTTCTGGCGCAGCAGAACTCGACTCTCGCGGCCCAGGCGCAGTACATGCAGGCCCGTTCGAACGATGCCTACCAGATCGCACTTGCAATGGGGCTTGTCCAGAGCTACGCGGCTGCCGGTGCGGACTACTTCTGTCAGGACGGGGTGTTCTATCAGAATGTGAATGGCCAGTACTATGTCATTGTTCCGCCTGCCGGAGCCCTCGTGGATGCCCTGCCAGAAGACTACGATGTGTTCATCTTCAACGGTCGTGAATACTATCAGGTCGACAACACTGTCTACCGTGTGACTGTAGTCTCCGGCAAAGCCTATTTTGAGGTTTTGGGGCAGAAATATTGATCTAAACAGCTTCTGATTATTCCCCGCCTACTGTCAATGCCTTGACAAGTATGGTGGGGATGCCTACTGACACCGGCACTGACTGCTCCTTTCCGCAGGTCCAGGTGCCGTTGCTTATCTTGAGATCGTTTCCGACCATCGTGATGTCCGCGAGAGCTTCAGGACCATTTCCGATGACATTGATGTCCTTGACAGGTGCAGTCAGGCGGCCGTCCTCGATGAGGAATCCGCTGTTCACATAGAAAGTGAAGTCTCCCTCACCGATCTGCACTTGACCATTCGAGAACTCATCGACATATATTCCCTTTTTTACGGAGGCTATGATGTCCGAAGCATCACAGTCTCCGTTTTCCATGTATGTGGCCCTCATACGCGGAATCGGATTGAAGCGGAAATTCTCCCTGCGTCCGTTCCCGGTGGGGGAGAGCCCGTACCAGGCGGCGCTTATGCGGTCATGAAGATAGCTTGTCAGAACACCGTCCTCGACCATGTATGTCTTCTGCCCCGGAATGCCCTCGTCGTCGAATGCGCACGCCCCGCGGTTGCCGGGTATTGTCCCGTCGTCCACGATGCTGATCCCCGAGGCACAAATTCTCTGACCCATCCTGTCCGAAAAGATTGACTGCCCCTTTCGGTTGAAGTCTGCCTCAAAGGCATGTCCCATGGCTTCGTGCAGCAAAATTCCGGATGCTCCGGCGCCCATTACCACCGGCATCCTACCGCCTTTCGGACGTATGGCCTCAAAACGCGCGTCAAGATTGCGCAGCACGCCGTCCGTGAGTTCCTTCACCAAGTTTTCGGACAGCATCTCCGCCCCTGCCCTGAAACTGCGCGACTCCGATTTCGTGATGTTGGTCATCTTTCCGTCAAGCCCATGTCCCGAGAACACGGCGGATACCGAAACGCTCCCCATCGGACGGGTCTCGAATGTCAGTTCCCCAAGCGAGTTGTACATCATCACCCGGCTCACGCTGTCAGAAATCTGTGCTATGACCTTCACCGTCCTCGGCTCGCGCCTGCGTAGTTCCTCCTCAATTCTCTTTAGCATATCTGCCATCTTCCGGCGGCTGCAACTTTCCCAGCTCTCTGTCATTTCGTAGAGTCCGCTTCGGCTCTTTCTGCCAGCCGCTGCTTTTTCCAGCGTGTTCCCATACATGTCTGCACAAATGCGGCGCCCATTCTGCCTTCCGACTCTGACGGTTTGAGAACCGCCTCCGGCCGCGCAAATTGCAGATGCCGCCCGCACTGCCGCCTCCATGTCCCGGCGTTCTGTCGTCTCGCAGTAGGAATAGCCCGTCCGCTCACCGCATAGCACGCGAATCCCGGCTCCGAAATCTTCGTGGTAGCCTCCGGAAGTTACTTGCGAATCCTTCAGCAGCAGGTTTGTATAGCTGGTGCATTCAAAATAGATGTCGGCGAAATCCGCCCCGGAAGACAACGCCTCCGCCATGAGATTTTCAAGATTTGCCCTGCTCACCCCGAAAAGCTCAAGGTAATGATTTTCTTCTTTCTCCATAATATTTCTATCCGGCAATGGTGCCTCCGTCCCCCTCTTCCTCCGAGAGTCTTGTTTGGCCCTCCTCGCACACTTTCTTTATCCGCTCGAATGTCGCGGCATCCCTGACGATCACTTCTCCGGTCTCCCGGAATCCCTCGGCCACGACCTTAAACGGTGGCTTGGAATTGTCCGCGAGAATCCAGCGATCGCAGATTTTCATATAATCATTGAAAAGATAGTCAAGGCCGACGTAGTAGCGCCTTATTATTGTCTCCACAGGAATGTTGTGCCCGCCTTTCTCGACTCTTGCCTTGACCCTCTCCATTGCCCTTTCCGGAGAGTCGAGCCAAAAATAGATGACTGTCACGAAATAGCCCTCAGCCTGCGCCTTGCGCACCATCTTCAGCAGTGTGCGTGTTGCCAATGTGGTCTCTATTCCGAAATCCTTCTTTTTGCGGAACAGATACTGAATCTTCATCAGCATGTACCTGCTGGCCTGAAGCGGCACTTTTTCCGGTTCGTAAGGCGACAGCCCTTTTGCGAACTCGTCTGAATTCACGAACTGTGCGCATTCGAGCATCTCAGGCAACAGCGTGTACGACGCCGTCGTCTTCCCTGAGCCGTTGCAGCCCGATACGATGTAAAGTTTTGGCATGGACATCCTGTTAATCCTCCAATAGATGCGTTTCTTCCTTCAAATGTCTCAATAAAAATATGTATCAATGAGTTACGCCATATCCGAAAAGAGCGAAGTCCCCCAGACATGGGTCGTCCGGGAATATCTCCCGAAAACTGTCCGTAATCTCCGTTGCCGTCACGATGTCTTTCTGCCGCCGCTTCGTGAGGCCGAGCTCCGTTGCCTCGTCATAGACATGCACGTCAAGCGGAATTATCAGGTTGCGCCTGTCCGTATGTTTCCATACTCCGAGGTCCACCTTCCCGTCGTTGCGCACCAACCATCTGCGCATCATGTTTATCTTCTTGTTCGGAGCCCTGCGATCTGGTTTTTGTCCATATACCCTCACTCTGAACCCTTCGTCGTCCAGTCCCTCCAGACTCGGCGAAGCCGCCTCCCCACATTCTGAGTATAGCTCGCGCAGACGGGCACATATTTGGGCAAACTCGCTCCATTTCACCGTTCTGTGCAGGCTCACGTCATCATTCCGGTATTCCCCGTTCATTACATAATCGTATGGCCTCCAGTTCATTTCATCGAATGCACGTCCGCAGTCACGCACAATCATCGCCCTTCGTCCCCAGGCAAGGTGCGCCGCAATCACGGCTGCAATCTCCACGTCCGCAAGCGCGCAGTTTCCCGCCGCATAGTTTTCGGCAAAATGCCTCGGAAACGCAATCGGGTCTTCGGTGAAATATTTTCTGTCATTGTATGTCACGGCCCATTCGATGAGCATGTCCCTTGTTCTTTCGTCCATATATCCGCATTTCGTTTCGGAACGCAAATTTATTAAAAGACGCCCAAACTTGCCATCGGTTTTGCGTAATTATGCAAGTTTTTTGATATATTTGCAGAATATGAAGAATTTTAAGCTGACATTATTGACTGCAGCAGTGCGCTTTCTCGCTATGTTCCCGTTGAAGGTGCACTACTTTTGGGCAGATGTCATCGCATGGGTGCTTCGCAGCGTCGTCGGCTATAGGCGGGACGTTGTCGCGATAAATATGGGACGCTCGTTCCCTTCCACAGCATGCTATTATGATGATATAGAACGCTTTTCAAAACTCTACTACCGTCACATGGCGGAAATCATCGTTGAGGCTATATGGTTCTTCGGGGCGAATCCGAAGAAAATGATGCGCTCCTCTCTCGTCACGGTCACGAATTCGAAAGTGCTCGAAGAGGCGTGGAACTTGGCTCCTTCAGTTGTGATTCTCTACTCCCATTGCGGGAATTGGGAACTGATGGGGGGAATACCGCATTCCGCGTGCGCCGATTCTCCGGCCTTTCCGCTTCCGGAGTCAAGCCTACGTTGTGTCTACAAGAGGCTGAACAACGCTCTTTGGGACGACTTCTTCAAGGCCAGTCGCACATCTATGAGCGTCAGCGCGGATATGATGCTGGAATCAAGGCAGTTGCTGCGCTACATGCTCACGAACAGGAAAGAGCGTCTTGCCTATTTCCTTAACATTGACCAAAGCCCGTATGTCTCTGCCGTTGAGATTGGAAACTTCATGAACCAGCCGACAAAGGCTTTTCTCGGACCGGCAGAGATTGCCCACAAGCTCGGTTTTGCAGTCCTCTACATGAACTTTGAGCGCATGAGTCGCGGACATTACGACGTTTCCTTCACTCCGATTTGCATGGACGCTTCGAAAATGGAGCCGAAGGAAATCATCCGGAAGTATTATGACTGTCTCGAAGACGAGATCTACCGCCATCCGGACAACTGGCTGTGGTCTCACAAGAGGTGGAAGGACTTTTCATATTCAGACCCGCGCCTGAACCTTGAAAAGTGATTTATGAAATGCAAAATGAAAACAAAATAGTTTTGGATATGAAACGTATATTGCTCTTTATGTTTGCGGGACTCCTCGGGCTTTCCGCCGCGGCACAGTCTCCGGTTGCCCTGAAAATCAAGGTGAACGCAGTTCAGGAACGGTTCTATGCCGGCCCGTATGCTAAATATTCAGTCAAATATCTCGGGGTCGAAGCTGAACAGGCTTCTTCCGCATCGACTGTGATGACCGCCGTGAAGGTGGCTTCGGTGCCGGTCGCATCGGATGAGCTGGGATTCACTTCCGGGAAGCCGCTCAAGAAGACGGCCGATTTCTCTGCAATCCCGCTGCTCAAGGCAAATGTTGGACAGCGCAGCATCGAGCTTGCAGCGGCACGTGCTGCCGACCAGATTATGGATATACGACAGAAGCGTTACCAGATTCTCACAGGCGACACGGACATGTCCCTTTCAGGTGAGAGCCTTAAACTCACGCTTGACGAGTTTGCCCGTCAGGAGAATGAACTGCTCAAGCTGTTTCTCGGTTACACGGTCACAAACAGTATAGAAGGCGAGTTCACAGTGCTTCCGAAAGCCGGCGAGGACAGCCATCTCTATGTGGCGTTCCGCATTTCCGAGAACGGTCTCCTTCCGGCAGAGCATATTGAGGGACGGATGGTCACCCTTGAGCTGATTCCGACAAATCTTCCGGAGCCGTCGGACGAGACTGCCGCTCCTGCAAAGAAGAGGAAGAAGGCTCCGAAAGGCTTCCAATGGGAGTCCAAGACTGAATTTGTCCCGGCGGAATGCGTGCTCAAGATGCGTGACGGGGCGAATGTGCTCCTTCAAGGCAATGTCGTCATTCCTCAGCTCGGCTACGAGCGTGTATATGACGATCTCGTACCGGTGGAAAAGAAATAATTAATATATTATAGCTATGACAATAAAGGATTTGGATCCGCAGATTGTGTGGAAGAACTTTTATGAAATCACCCGTGTCCCGAGACCATCGAAGCACGAGGAAAAAATCGCAAAATATCTCTATGACTGGGGAGTAGACCATGGTTTCGAGACCATTATCGACGGCAATCCTATCGGTAACGTCATCATCCGCAAGGCAGCGACTCCGGGCTGCGAGAATATGAAGGGCGTGATTCTTCAGGGACATATGGATATGGTGCCGCAGAAGAACGCCGACACCGTGCATGATTTTGAAAAAGACCCGATTGAAACGGTAATCGACGGGGACTGGGTTCGCGCGAAGGGTACGACTCTCGGTGCAGACAACGGACTCGGCGTGGCCATGGCGCTTTCTGTGCTTGAATCCGACGACATCAAGCACGGGCCTCTCGAGGTTCTCGTGACGTTTGACGAGGAGACAGGGATGACCGGCGCGCAGGCTCTCAAGCCAGGTGTGCTCAAAGGCGAGATCCTCATCAACCTCGACTCGGAGACGGAAGGTGAGCTCTATGTCGGCTGTGCCGGAGGACTTGACGCTTCAGCGCTTGCTAAATATGCACCGGAAGAGCCTGCAAAGGACTGGAAGTGTTGGTCATTGGCCGTAAAGGGTTTCAAGGGCGGACATTCAGGGATGGATATCATCCTTTACCGCGCCAACGCTAACAAGGTTATGGCGCGGATGCTCTATGCGCTCATCACCAAGGCAGACGTGAAGCTCCTTGACCTTGAAGGGGGCACGCTCCGAAATGCGATTCCGCGTGAGGCCTTTGCTACTGTCTATATTCCTGAGAATAAGGTGGTTGAGGCGAAGCGTGTTGCCGAGGAGACTTTTGCGGCAATCAAGGCCGAGTATGCGACGACCGACCCTGACGCGCAGATGGTCTTTGAACCATACAAATGTGAGGAAGGGGAGTGCTGTGACCACAGCGAGTGTCTTTATGTTCCTGAGGAGGACGCGCTCCGTTTCATTCGTACAATTCTTGCCTGCCCTGATGGCGTGGAGAGGATGAGCAGCGACATTCCGGGACTTGTGGAGACTTCCAACAACCTGGCTGTCGTCAAGATAGAGAAGGGCGAGTTCGCGCTCAAGACCCTTATGAGGAGCTCCGTCGATTCTGCGAAGGAGGCTCTTGCCGAAAAGTTCGACGCGGTGTTCAAACTCGCGGGGATTTCCACGGAATTCACCGGAGGCTATTCCGGATGGGCTCCAAACCCTTCATCTGCGATTCTCGCCACTATGAAGAAGGTCTATCATGAACTCTATGGTAAGGAACCGGCAGTGATGGCAATCCATGCCGGACTTGAGTGCGGCATTCTCAGCGGCGCCTACCCACACTGGGACATGGTCTCATTCGGACCGACCCTCCTCAGTCCGCATTCTCCTGACGAGCGGGCGAACATCCCGTCTGTGGTCAAGGCTTGGGATTTCCTCAAGGCTGTGCTTGCAGCGATACCTGAGAAATAATAACAAAAAACGAAATAAATATGTTTAAAGGACATCCAAAGGGGCTGCTGGCAGCAGCCCTGAGCAACATGGGTGAGCGTTTCGGCTACTACATAATGAACGCCGTTCTCGTTCTCTTCCTCTGCTCGAAGTTCGGCCTCGGTGAAAGCGCCGCCGGCAGCATCTATTCCGTGTTCTATGCCGGAATCTACATCTTGAGCCTTGTCGGAGGTATCATTGCCGACAAGACTCAGAACTACAAGGGTACAATCCGCACCGGACTCATAGTCATGGCTTCCGGTTATGTGCTCCTATCCATTCCTGTGCTTGCCACTTCCGGCAACATAACCTGGCTTCTTCCTCTGACCTGCTTTGCGCTGTTTCTCATCGCGTTCGGCAACGGCCTCTTCAAAGGTAACCTTCAGGCTATCGTCGGACAGATGTACGACAACTTTGAGGCAGAAGCGGCAAAGAAAGGCCCCGAGGCACTTGCCGAGGCCAAGTCGAAGCGTGATTCCGGCTTCCAGATTTTTTATGTATTCATAAATATCGGTGGTCTCATCGCCCCGTTCGTCGCTCCGCTTCTGCGTGAGTGGTGGTTGAATGCCAACGATCTTGTGTACAATGCGCAGCTTCCTGCCCTCTGCCATCAGTTCCTCAGTGACTCTTCGGCCATGAGCGCACAGGCTCTCGACAACCTCAACTCCCTCATGACCTCCGCCGGCGGAAGCGTATCCGATATGGCAGTTTCATGCGAGAAGTATCTGAAGGTATTCAACGAGGGCATCCACTACTCGTTCATAGCGTCAGTTGCCGCGATGCTCATTTCCCTTGTGATTTTCATCTGTTCGCAGAAGACTTTCCCTACTCCATCGAAGAAGGAAGCCGTGAAGGGCGTGGAATACACCGCAGAGGAAAAGGCCGCAATGGCGAAGGAAATCAAACAGAGGATGTACGCCCTCTTTGCCGTTCTCGGAATAGTCATTTTCTTCTGGTTCTCGTTCCATCAGAACGGAATGTCGCTCTCTTTCTTTGCCCGTGACTTCGTGGACTCGTCCGCTGTCGCGCCTGAGGTATGGCAGGCCATAAACCCGTTCTTCGTGATTGTTCTCACTCCGGTGATTATGGCGATATTCTCGTTCCTTACAAAAAAAGGCAAGGCTGTCTCCACCCCGAAGAAAATCGGCATAGGCATGGGAATCGCATCTATCGCGTTCATTTTCCTTATGGTGTTCTCCATGGTTCACGGATATCCGTCAGCAACGGACTACAAGGCTCTTCCGATTGACGAGCAGATGGCTGGGAAGGCTCACTGGTGGGTTCTCATCGTGACATATTTCTTCCTCACCGTTGCCGAACTCTTTATTTCTCCGCTCGGACTCTCATTCGTTTCCAAAGTGGCTCCTAAGAGTATGCTCGGTCTTTGCCAGGGACTCTGGCTTGGTGCTACTGCCGTCGGTAACCTGCTTCTCTTCCTTGGACCGAAGATGTATAACGCATGGCCTATTTGGCAGTGCTGGGCGGTGTTCGCTTGCGTTTGCCTTATCTCTATGGGTGTGATGTTTGGGATGGTTAAGTGGCTCGAACGCGTTACCAAATAGGGCGGGGCGCCTAAAAGGCGGTCTGCTGCGTTGGGCGGTTTGATGAAATCCTCACAACCGACAGGTTGCTGCGGTATTCATCTTCACCGTCCGCCTTGCATCCCATCCTTTTATGCATCCCCGCCTCTCAGCTGTTATAAGGCGGTCTGCTTCGTTGGATGGTTTTGTGAAGAAAAAATTTGCTGAAATAAATATAAAATTGTACATTTGCAGCCCATTTGTGGAGTACCGTACTTACTGGCGGACCACAATGGACTGCAAATTATTTATTAACATTTAGTTACAAACAAAAATGATCAAACAGTACGAAACCGTTTTCATTGCAACTCCCGTTTTGTCTGATGCTCAGATGAAGGAAGCGGTTGCCAAGTACACCGGATTCATCAAAGAGAATGGTGGTGAAATCGTGTACGAAGAGGACTGGGGTCTCCGTCAGCTGGCTTATCCTATCCAGAAGAGGACTTCAGGTTTCTATTATCTTATCGAGTTCAAGGCTGAGCCTTCACTGATCGCGAACCTTGAGACACAGTATCGCCGTGACGAGCGCGTCATCCGCTTCCTCACTTTCGCGATGGACAAGCACGCTGTTGCTTACGCAGAGAAGAGAAGGGCAAACAAGGCAGCTAAAAAGGAGGAATAGACCATGGCACAGAACAATGAAATACGTTATCTCAACCCTCCTACAGTAGAGGTGAGAAAGAAGAAGTACTGCCGTTTCAAGAAGGCAGGCATCAAATATGTCGATTACAAGGACGCTGAGTTCCTCAAGAAGTTCCTCAATGAGCAGGGTAAGATTCTCCCTCGTCGCATCACCGGAACTTCACTCAAGTTCCAGAGGAAGGTGGCTCAGGCAGTGAAGCGTGCGCGTCACCTTGCGCTTCTCCCATACGTTACGGACCTTATGAAATAATAGGAGGACAGCTATATGGAAATTATCTTGAAGAAAGATGTGGCCAACCTCGGTCACGCTGACGACATCGTCAAAGTGAAGACAGGGTATGCTGTCAACTATCTTATCCCTCAGGGATATGCAACTCTCGCAACCGAGTCCGCAAAGAAGGTTCACGCTGAGAACCTTCGTCAGAGGGCTCACAAAGAGGCTAAATTCCGCGCTGATGCTGAGGCTCTTGCAGCCAAACTTGCAGAGGTTGTAGTGAAGGTTTCTGCAAAAGTGAGCGAGACAGGCAAAATCTATGGTTCTATCACAACGGCTCAGATTGCTGAGGCTCTCGTTGCTCTCGGAATCGAGGTGGACAAGAAAGACATCACTCTCAACGAGGCAGTGAAGGAGCTTGGCTTCTATGAGGCAACAGTGAAGTGCTACAAGGATATCAAGGGCACTGTTAAGTTTGAGGTTGTTCAGGGCGAATAAAGGCGGTCTGCTTCGTTGGATGTCTTGTCCTTTATTCATCCCTTCACTCCAAGTTGTTTACTTGAAGGCTTTATATGGAGATCGGTTTTATACCGGTCTCTTTTTTTTGTTGCCTTTTGCTTGCCTTTTTGCTTGCCTTTTTGCTTGCCTGGAGGCAAATTTGGATAATTCAAAATTAATGTCTAACTTTGCCGCTCAGCGCTGACCTGAAATGATGATGAAACTATCTGAAACAATGTCTTTTAGAAAGACTTTGGGTGGGTGCGAGGCTCTCCTGCTCTTCTTTTAAAAGTCATCTTCAGGCTCGCTGAAGAACAGAATTAACCATATAGAAACATGAAAAAAATAAACTGCGTCAGATTTGTCAATTATTTTCGAGTATAGATTTCTTTTGGAAGAAGGAGTGTACTGGAGGTACACGACTGATGAGAAAATAAATATAGACCGAAAAGAATGAGAAAGATGAGGTAGGTTATTTTTTGAAGGTTTCATAGTAAAATTGAAGCAAAACGTATTATGAAGAAAAACTATGAACAGCCTGTATGCCTTGTTCTCGAAGTGGAGTCTCAGGGCGTCTTCTGCACGAGTGGAACTGCTACTTATTCCTCAAGCAAGATTGAGGAGTGGGGCGATGTTAAACAGATTGAATGGTAAAAGGAGAACTTGATTATGAAAAAAGGATTATTCTACGCTTTGTGCCTTGGAGCACTTGCAGTGTCTGCGTCTTGCCAGAAAACTGAGCAGAACTCGACTGAAAAAGGAAATAGCGTCGTTTTTACGGCACAGTTCGATAATGAGAAGAATGTGGATGTCAGGACTGTCTTGGACGAAACCGGGAAAAAATCTCTTTGGAATAAGGACGAGATTCGCGTTTTGAATGAGGATGGTGCCTCAGCTGTTTACAAAACGGATGCAATGGGTCAAGCCAGTGCTACCTTTACAATTCTTGAAGAGGGCGCGACTTTCTCAGGAAATCGTTTTGTGGCTGCTTGCCCGGCGGAGCCTGCCGGCAAAGCATCTTGGGATGCTAGTGGTAAGACAATTAAATGGCTTTGGCTTAAAGATGAGCAATCGCCTGTGGCTGGTAGTTATGACCAGGCGGCTCATATTGCGGTTGCCTACACAGAGGGGACCGAACTGAGTTTCAAGAATGCTTGCGCGCTCCTTAAGTTTACGGTTGCTAGCGAGAATGTAAGCGAAGTTGTTGTTTACACCACAGGAGGAGGTGAAAATACATTGTATCTTTCCGGCAATTTCGATGTCGATATGTCAGATCAAAATAATTACAAGTTTTCACGTACATCTGGAGATGGCTCTTGGGGCGGGAATTATGTCAAGATTAAAGCGGCAGACGGCGCGTATTTGGAAAATGGTAAGACTTATTATATGACCTGCCTTCCAGTGACTGCAGTTTTGAACTTGGAGGTTGTAGTAAATGGGGTAAGACAGACAATTAGAACAACATCGGCCGCAGTTGAAATCAAGCGCAACGATGTGCTTGATTTGGGAGATGTTGCTCCTGTTGAGAAAACTCTTTATCTTAAGCCACAAGCAGATTTTTGGGATCAGGCGAATGCTCGTTTTGAGGCTTATACATTTGCTGGAGAAGAAAATATGTGGTATGATTTTACACCAGTTAAAGATGGTATATACAGTGTGTCATTCCCGATGAAGTGGACAGGACTTGTTTTAGTTCGCAGAGGGCCGGATCACACATCTCATAGTTGGGACGACAAAGAACGTTGGAACAAAACTTCAGACATTGGTCTCAATGGCTTAGGCGATGATAACCTTATTACCATCACTGGATGGGGTGAAAGCGACTACACGACAAGTGTCTACACAGAATAATTAAAAAGTTTAACTCAGGCTTCCAGGCGAAACCTGAGTTAAATTTTAATAGTCAAACTGCGAATTGCCGCCGAAAAGCGTCCGTTCGCAGTTTTTTCGAGAAAAACACCATCTTTTTTGCAAAAAAGATTTGCGGAGTTGAATTTTATTCGTACCTTTGCAATCCCAAAAAACAAAGCAAC